>JAEEGL014929291.1_pt1 | contig 30279 bp, 28 predicted proteins | sample 9134231 | NCBI WGS metagenome assembly JAEEGL01 (sample SAMN16246548, study PRJNA631951) | gut metagenome | biome: gut microbiome; feature: rumen; material: fiber-attached | host: Bos | place: Iran: Karaj | collected 2018-10 | reverse complement strand
TAATCTACCTTTAATAGTAGCATATACATCATCAAATGTTGGATACATATCACTAGTTAATTTAGTATAATCAGTATCATAATCTATTTTAAATCTCTTATATGTATCTTGTACTACTTCGCTAAATAAGGTTAATACGTCTTCCTCAATTGATGGATTATAATATTTCATAAATGCTTTTAATTGTTGTAATGTTCTAGTTAAAACAGTATAACCTAAACCTTGTGAGATTTCTTCTTCATCTACATCTACTACTATTTCAAGTGGATTAATCATTCCAAATTCTCCACCTTTACCTAGATCTAAGAAATCTCCACCAATATTATTAGTTAAATCAGCAAGTTCTCCTTCAGGGTCAACTGCTATTACTCTATAACCATTACGTAAATGATTTCTTAAAAGTAATTTAGCTGCTGTTGATTTACCTGAACCAGAAGTACCAAGTAAAATAATATTTGCATTATTTCTATTTGGTTCTTTTTTGATTTGATATAAGAATTGATTAAATAAAACTACACCACCAGAGAAATCAACTCCAAATAAACATGATTCTCCTGGATCTTTTATACTATCAAATACAAATGGATACATAGCTGCTACAGTTATTGAAGGAATTGGTGTACCAACTCTAGTTTCAATATCTTGTTTAGGAAATATTGGAACAATACTTTTTAATACTTTTTCTTGTTCAAACATTAATGCTACACCACTCATACCTAATGCATTTAAGTATGATTTAACTTCCATCTTTTTAATACCTAATTCTTCTTTAGAATCTGCAGTAATCATTAAATGCATTTGAAAATCAAATATTCTAGCATCAGTAGCAGCTAACATAGAAATAAATTGCTCTAAAGATTCATAATCTTGACGAATCTTTTCTTGCATTGTTTGATCTCTTTCTGTTTGATATCTATTCTTTAAATCTGCTACTTCTTTATTAATCATATTTTGTAAAACACTAAATTGAATTGGTATATGTTTTACTACTACTTTTACTCCACCTATACTTGTAATATCAGATAAATAACCTAAATATATATTTTTTGGAAAAGTTACAATTGTAATAATGGTAGAATACTTACCACCTATTCTAAATTCAGTTGGTTTAAACTCCATTCCTTTTGGAGCTATTGCATCTTTTAAACCCATTAGTACATCACCGTCCCAAAATTAGTAACTTCTCCACCATTAAGGAGATTATCAAGTATGATTCTTAAATCATCATTACTTGTTTGACTAGATTGTAATCCACATGATGCAAGTCCACTAATCAAATTGTGTAATTTTTTTTGTAATATTTCTAATTTCTTTTCTTGGAATATTAGATAATATTCAGTATCAACAACATTATATTCAACACTCATAAATTGATTAGCTTTATTAATATCTTGTAATATTAATTTTCTAATCTCATTACTAGTAGCATTATTATACATCTTTTGTAATTCAGCTAAATATAAATTGATATCTACTGGTCTATCTGCAATAATTAACCAAAATTCATAATCAATAGTATTATAAAAATTTCTTAAATTATATACCATATTATCTTGAGCGGCTTGATCTAATATAAAGATATTTTTAGGATGAACTTTTACACCAGTTACATAATAACCACTATCAAGTTGAATCATACCATTCATTATTTGTTTAACTGGTACCCAAGAATTAGTATATCTACTATTACTTTCTACTTCCATTGAATTCTTCATATATATTCCATCCTTTCCAATAATATCTTCTTCTATTAGTATAAAAATTAACTATATTTGTTAGTAACTGCAATACATTATGGTAATGTGGTACAGGCATGACTAAAAATGCTGTAATTAACGTTGGCAGCATTTTTAATATTAATATTCCAATATTATCATTATTTGTTACAAATAATAGTATTAATGATAATATACATGCACCAGCAAACATACCTAATTCAGCCCATGTAAAGAACCCTAATACATATTGTGATTTTTTAGTATTTGCAGGTATTAAATAACTATTTTGCACACTAATCTTCCTCCTTTATTATTTTTTACTAGATTCTTCTTTTTGTTTAATTTTGGAAATTTCTTCAGCATTTTTATTCTTAATAATCTTAGCAGCAGTCCCCAATTTATCGATTGTTGTATCATTAGTTACTTGTAAATCACTATCATCAATATTTCTTTCATTAAGTGAAACAAAGTTTTTTAAGGCAGGGTCTTCTGGATGTGCTTCTCTATATGCCTCAGCAGAAATCTCATTAGCCTTTTTAATTAAATCAGATCCAATATTTCTCTTTAATTCATTTCTAGCGTCTTCTGCCGCACTTCTTATTGAAGCAAATGCAGCTTCTTCATCATATGAAATTCTTCTTTTTCGATTTCCAGAAGCATCTAATACATATTCGCCGTTATCATTAGTTTCGTAAACATATTTATTAAATGAATTTTCACTTCTAAAGGCCGTATTTGCAACCTCCTTGGCAAAATCATTTTCATACTTTCCAAATATTCTTTGAATTTCATCAGCAGTAAATGTGTCTCTTGCCACACCTTCGTTTTGTAATGTCTCTTCTCTATGCTTTTGAATAATTTCATCACTTACAATTCCAGCTAAACTTTGTGGTCCTTGATTAGTGCTTGCTCTATCTAGTAAGTCACTTAATTTTCTGTATGTATCAGCATCAAACTTAATTCCGTATTTAGTATCACTACCAGATACACCAAAGCCAAAATTTTTGCTTTTCTTTAAAAGTTGTGATTTTATCATATCCTTCGCAGAATCAACAACTTTATCGACTTTTCCAGATACTAAATCAATTGAAGCATTTTGCTCTTGTAAAGCTTGAATATTATTTACACCAGCCCATCTACCAATTGATGATAATGCATCGTTAAATTTACCTGATACAACATTTGGATGACTAGCTTTATATGCCCTTCTAGCATTTCCGGAATCTACTGTTGCTTTAGCACCAGCACCAGCAGCACTTTGCATTTCTTTAACACTTCCAGCCTTAGTTCCAGCCCTAGCTCCTCTTACAGTACCTGAAACTGAACCACCAACTGTTGAACCAAGTCCTCCTAATACGGATCCAGCAAAAGATCTGATTGCTTTTGATCTTTCTTTTCCGGTAGTTCCTTTTATATCTCTAAATTTACTCTTACTATTTGAAATGGCAGTACCAGCATTTCTAGTCATAGCAGTAACGCCACTTCCTAATGCTGCTCCAGCAGCAAAAGCTCCACCACTTTTTAATTTTTCTCTTATATTTAAATTCATCTTTCCAGAATCAATTCCAGTGATATCAGACATAAGCTTTGGCAATTGTTTTATAAATACCATTAATCCTAATATTAAAAATGCTTTAGCAAATGCAGAATTGATATGGAAGACATCTCCTGCTATTAAAGTTTTTGCTAAGAAAACCATAAAATAAACCGCAAAAATTCTTAAATAAACTTCAAAATAGCATGATAATAAACCTTTTAGCCAAGAATTAAATGTTTTAGAAAAATTAGTATTTGGCACTACTCTTAAAAATATTGGAAATGGTGCCATTACTTGATAAAAAACAATCTTTATCAAACGAACTGCCATATCAAAGCAGAATGAAACTCCAACGTATAATAATATTAGTCCTGCTATTAAACTCACAAGGAAATGAAACCTAATACCATTATCAATCTTATCTGAAAAACCACTATATGCATCAAAATCTCCAGTTCTGTCAACATAATTAACTATTTCATCATATTCATGATAACTTGTTCCAGTATCATCAATTTTATAATCAACTGTATAATCGCACTCTTCTCCTTCTGGGCAATTCTTATATAAAAATGCAGTATAAACTCCATTAGTTAACGAATATCCACTAAGTTCGATATAACTTTTTTCTTCAACATCATCAGAAGGCGTTTCTACATTTTGTGAACTATATCCAAACATTTTTCCGATTGTGTTATTACTTAGAATTGATTTTTGTACATCAAATGCAAATGTGAAAACTGTTGGAAGAAATACCATTATAACACCAGATATCGCTAAGTTAATAACAATCTTTTTTACTGACGATGTTCCTTGCTTATTATCTTCTGGGTTGACAATTCCTCTAAGTAACGCAAAAGACATAGCGAATAGCAAAACTACCGCTATTACAACATAAATATTTTTTAATAAAACTTCATATTTTGAACTATCAATTGCATCAACATTAGATAATTCCATAAATATTTTAAAAGCACCTGATGCTATATCATAAACACCATTTACTATATCTAACATCGCTTTGTTAATCATGATACACCACCTAGTTCAAGAACTTTTTCTATACAATCTCCAACTTTGCCATTATATACTAATGAAAATAATAATTCTAATAGTGAAGGCAAGAAGAATATTAAAATGCAGAATATAAATCTTGTTATAGTCTTTTTAAACACTTTATTTAATTCACCATCATCACTTGCTGTAACAGCATGTAAAAAGTCCATAGCTGTCATTACAACTAATAATATAATTGCAATATAGCGTATAACACTAAATGCAAAACTGATTAAAAACGCAGGTGATTTATTTTTGCCGCCTTGTTTTGGATTTCCAAAAATACTTTCTTCTTCACAAGTTTGGAATTCAGGCTCTTGTAAATCACCAACAGGATTAGTACTATCAGTAGATTTAAATAAAGGGGCAATATAAACATTTTTTTCATCTTCAGGGAAAACCGCACTATCATCACTAACTAATATAAGAGTGGAATAACTCCCATTATGTTTTACATATATAAAATTAGAACACAATTTTCCATTCTTAGCATAATATGCATCTATTTTACTAGCAGGTTCAAAATAATTAGCAACCTTAGGTTGAGAAAGGAAAAATTTAATACCATCTCCACCCAAAGTTCTAGTTCCCAATTGGTATACGTATGCTAGTGCTTGCGATGTTCCTGTATCAATTTTTAAAACCACATTTAATTCTCCAGGAAGTTTATATTGACAATGAGCAATCTTTGCACTTACTACACTTGGTAAAACCAAAAATAATAAACTAATTAATACAAATAATCTTTTCTTCATATTATTCACTCCAACAAATAATTTCTCAATATGATTTTACCATACTTTTTAACTAAAAACTATATTTATTTTGCACAAATAAAAAAAAGAGTTTAAAACTCTTTTAAACATCATATTTTTCTATTTCTTTTGTGTTTTGTCTAATATTGCTATTTTTATCAGTACCACTCTTAACTTCCTCAACTTTTTCATTAATTTGTTTATCTATTAATTCATCGCATTTACTTACACTTAAAACACAAGCAGTACAAGAGTAGAACTTTCCTCCCTTATTAGCATCCTTTGCATCTTGAGGAGAAACAACTCCGATAACTCCAAGAACAATAGCTGGTGAAAAGAATATTAAGAATCCTGCTACTAATCTTCTTAGTAATGCCTTAGTACTCTTATTAATTGCATTTTCATCATCAGATACTACTGCTCTAGCATAATCCATCATACCAAGTACTATTATTATAAAAGGTACTACTATTTTGGCGATAAAAACTAAATAGCCCAATATCTTCATAGCACTTAGTATATTGCCTGAACAAATATTATCATAATCAATAGTAGTCTCAGCATGTACTACTGGTATAACTATTAATAATAATATAATCAATACTAAATATTTTATATGTTTTTTATTCATATTACCCACCAACTAAATTATATCATATAAATAATTAAACCAAAAGAAAAAATCACCGAAGTGATTTTTATTGTTCTATACCCTCTATGCTGATTGCTTCGCCTCTTTTACAACTATTAGTGTCTGAAACATTAAGTACACAACTTACACAATTTGTATATCTGCTCTTAATATCAAAATTCATCAATAGATTAAATAACCCAATGACTATTGTTGGTACAAAGAATACTACAACTGCTGCAATAAAACGATGTAATAAAGTATTTACTGCCTTGTTAATAGCTTTTTCATCACTTGCAATTACAGCTTTTCCTAAGTCTAACATTCCAAATACGATTAATAATAACGGAATAACTATTTTAAGAATAAAAATAACCCATCCGATTAGTGACCAAATGTTTGCAGTTTCTAAGCAAAAATTTGCAGCACGATCTAAAAATAACATAAAATACCTTCTTTCTTTTCTTTCTTATCTAAATTTTATCTAAATATTTATAATTAGTCAAGTAGTTTGTAAATTACTTGTCATATAATTCTTTTTTCTTACTTATATTTTCAAATATTATCTTTTCTCTTGCTTCATCATTCTTTCTTGTATTATAATCTGGCATATTTTGAAAATCCTCTTTAGTAAATGGTGTACTCTTTTTCTTAAAGAATACTGTTTCTACCGTTGAATACGGAGTTCCATCGAATCCTATACCTTCACTTACTTCTTTAAATCCAAGTGTATGATATAAGTTTTTAGCACTTAAATTATGCATTAAACAATCAAAACCAATATCTTCGTAACCTGCCTCATGCATTTGCTCTATAAAAAATCTTAACATTCTTGAACCAATTTTATTACCACGATAATCCTCATCAATACAACAGTTAACTATATACATATATTTATTCTCTACTACTTCATTTATTATTGGTTTAACATAATTATTAATAGTATACTTATAATTATAACTAATGCTTTCTAATTTGCTATAGTCATAACTTAAATCTATTGTAGGATCAATCGCACATACTATACCTACTATTTTGTTTTTTTTGTAAATCATACGATACATAGAAGTTTTCATAATTCCATATAAATTTATCTTTCTTTAATAGTGGTGTTAATACTTTAACTGCTTCCTCCATATCATTATTAAACCAATATGGATAGATATATGGATCAGTTTGATATATTAGTCTTACGATATCTTCCATGTTATCGTCTTCTCTAGCTCTTCTAAGTATTATATCTTCAAAACCTATTTCATAACTCTTTTTAGCCATTTTTACCTCAATCTGGAAAATCCTAGTGCTACTAAAAATTCATTAACATCACTATTATTATCCAATTTTTCATCTAAATAAGGTATGTTATAGAATACTTTAGATCCACTTTCATATTCAAAGTCTTTGACATCTTTTTCTTCTAAAACACTTTTATTTAACACTATTTTCTTTCCTCTTAATTTATCAAATATTTTTCTATCACTTCTAATTAATTTATTTAATTTAATAATACCTGGTTCAATTAAATAAATAACTTCATTACATAATGACTCTTCACCATCATTTAAATCTACTAAAACAACTTCAGCATCACAATCAGATATTCTAACTTGAGCATTAAGAAAGTCTACACTTTCTAATGATTTATCATTAAAATAATCAAAGTCATTATTATTAACTTCAAATGCTTTAACTTTATAATATGGTTGTAAATGTTTTTTCATCATATATATAAGTGAAGTAGCTCCAGCATGTTCAGTAACATTTTTAAATCCAATAGTTCTTTTAACCATGTTAGGCTCAGGAGCCCCCATTTTCTTTACTTCAGGAGTTGTATTTAAGTTTAGATCTTGATAACTTACAACATCTTTATAAGAATTTGGATTTTGTAATAAGAATGGTATATTATCTACATTCTTAGTAAAATTATATATTCCCATAGATACTAATTGTGATATAAAATTTGGCGAATTAACAGCTTGACTATCATCTAATAGTAATATAACTTTATCCATCGGAAAATTAATTGATAATTCTCTTATTGTGTTAATGTTTTGATAATTCTTAATAGCAGTTATATCAATTATCATTTTCCCATAGTAAAAATTATTAAATTGATTTACTAATTCTTGAATAGTAAATTCGCCATTAATATTTTTTATTACTTCAATATCTAAAGTACTTAATAATGCTTGATATTTATTTGATACAATTACATTCATGTTTTTCTCCTTTATCTAAATACTTGTTTATTAGTATAATATTTAATATTTTTTGTTTGACCTTTTATTTTAAATGTAGCAAAATCACCAAGTAATGGTAAATTAAATTTAAAGAACAACTTCATATTATATCTTATTTTAGTACCAGTATTACATGTTCCACTTACACATTTATAACTTAAACAATAATTATATTTTTTTGATAAATCTTTGTTAACAGCAGTACTATCTATGTTAATTCCTACTTCTCCAGATTCACAAAATCCTTTTTCTGAATAACTACTATTACTTAAATATTTATTAACTTTATCAATAAATAGCTGAGGTGATTCATATTTTTGAATAATATTTAAACTTTCATTATTAACACGATAAGCTCTATTATAAGTTATTGCAACAGCTAAAAAACCAGCAAATATAAATGTAAATGCTAGCACTATTCTAAACAATGTTACTGTTCCAACTGCTTGTCTCATCTTTTCACCTACTTATTTATTACTTTGGTTGTTCCTTTAGCTGAAAATCTTAATAATTGATTTAATATTGGGATATCTAAATTATAAAAAAATGCAAGTTCATAATAGTATGAATCAAAAGTATTATCATCTGCAATTGTGCACCCAGATGCACCATTACAATCTCTTCTCAATTTATCACCATAATCAACTTTTACTTCCCTAATACAAAATGCTGCGTCATTTAACCCAGACTTTTTATCTGCGTTTCTATCAAATGCAATCCATCCAGTTCCTTCTAAGTTGGAACAAGATGCTGTAGTTCTATAACCAGCTTCCTTCAACTTATCATTTATTAAAGTTTTAATGCTAGAGGTTAAACCAGAAGCATTTAGCACAGTTCCCTTTTCATCTTCAATTATTGTTAAAACTTCACCTTCAACAGCAAATGCTTTAGAGCGATTAATAGTAAAAGACATTACTCCTGCCATAGCAATAATAAAAACTATAACAATTATAAAAAATGTTATTCCGCCATTTGCCTCTTTCATTTAATCACCCTATCCTTTATAAACACATTTAAATGTTTCGGTTTTACCTTTTTCATGACAAGTAACATATCCACTAGCATCAGCAGTAGTTCCACATATCGCTCTTGAACATTGAGAATTACTTTTGAAATTTTGATGTATTACTGGCCATAATACAAAGTAAAAAAAGGCCATTAGAACACCAACGGCCAAAATAACAAAAACTGTTCCGTTTAATTCTCCACTAGCCTCTTTCATATTTTAATCACTAAGCCTTATCATCACAAGTTCTAGTACTTACTTTACCACTCTTTGCAGTATATGTACATTTTTTTGTTGATTTTGAACAAGATATTTTTGAACCATCTTCATTTTGTACACTATAATCAGTACCATTAGCTGCACTACAAGCACTAGATAATGCCATACCAGCTTGAAGATTTGGCCAAATAACCACATAGAAAAATGCAAGTAAGGCAGCAACTGCTACTATAGTAACAACAGTCATATTTAATTCACCAGTAGCTTCTTTCATCTAATAAATCTCCTCCTTTATTATTTACTAATTATATTTTAACTAATAATTAATAAAATATCAATAATAATCGTATATTTTACATTTCTTTTATAAAAAAAATAGCTATTTTTAATAGCTATATATTCATCATTTGTAGAACTGCAAATACAAGTAATACCATTACGCCAAACCCAGTTGACAATAACATACTCATTGTTTTGCCTTCCATTTTTTCTAATCTTTGTTTATATTTTGTTTCTCTTGCTTTTTGTTGTAAGTTTGATATTGTTCTTGAAAACATTAACATTTGCTCTTGTTTTCGATCTTGACTACCTAAACTTAAACGATATAGAAGTCTCATCATACGCATTGAGTCACGCACAGGATATTTTTTAGCAAAATCCATATATGGATTAATTGAATCATCTCCAGAATTGATTTGACTGATCATATCTTTTAATCCATCTTTAAAAATATCAGGTGCTTCATCTATACTTTTACCTATTGCAACTGGAACTGTATAGTGTTGAATAAGAATTTCTATACCTTTTAGATAATGTGGTAACATACTGTCAATTGTAAATATTCTCCTTTTGTAGTAATTCTTAATATCAAAGTAATCTAATTTAAAAATTAAGAATCCTGCAACAAAAGCAATTACAACTTTTAATGCATCCAAGCTTTGAATAAAGAAGAATATAACAGCAACTATTGCAATTAGTCCATTTCTAATTCTCTTAATAAATATTTTTTCACTGTTAACATTATCTCCATATTTAGCTCTAACATAAAAATCCCAGTCATCTTCTTTTAATTTTCTAAATAGATAAAAGTTATCATTAATTAAATCTTGAATACTAACTTGACCATTATACGATAAGACAAAGAAAACTATTATGGCAATTATAATTATTTCGATTTGCATATTATTCACCACCTACATCTTCATTGTAGTATTTTTCTCCAGTTACTAAGAAGAATGAATCTACTATTAATACGATATGTAATATTAATTGAACATACCATATATTAAGTAAATCAATGTAATTATCTTTTCCTAGCATGAACTGTACTACTATTATAAGCGTAAACAAAACAAGTCCAAATGATATAAATCTTCCATGGAAATTCTTTCTATCCATTTGATCACGATAAACACCTTCAACTAAGGCATCTATGTCCATTGACATACCTTCTAATGATTCTCCAGCATCTCTTGCTCCTTCTTTAGTTATTTGCAAGAATAATTGATGCATATTTTTAACCATATAGAAAGGATACTTATCATTAAAATATTCAATTGATTCATCAATTGTACCATTTATATATGATAGTTCAATCATTCTCTTTATATCAGACAATACGGGTTCTTCAATAATTCCACTATCTCTTACACCCTCTAAGCTTTTAACAAAAGATTGGGTAGTATTAAATTCCATTATAACGTTTGTACAATAAGTTTGTATTTGTTCAAATATAAATTCACTATATATTCTATTACATCTTAAATAAGCAAGATAAGGCACAAATGCCACTGCAATTCCACCATAAAGAAGTGCCCATAAAATACTATAGAAATAGAAATAAGATATTAAACCAGCTAATCCACCAATTATTACTACTTGAAAAACATATTGTTTAGCAGTGTATTCTTGGCCTAATTCTTTAGCTTTTTCTCTAACCACTTTAAAAGAATATGGTGCATATTTATTATATAAATCACCAGCAACTTCTAAAGGATTCTTAACTTCCTTACCGCTTTTTAAATTTCTATATGCAAGTGTAGCTATACCTAAACCTAATAATATAAATAATTCAGGTAAAGTCTTCATATGCACCCCTCCTTATTATAGAGAATCTATCTCTTCTTTTTTATCTTCTTCTTTTACTTCTTCAGTTACAACTTCTTCTGCCTTAGGAACTTCAGCTACTTTAGGCATTTCATCAGCAATAACTTCTTTTTTTTCTTCAACCGCTGGTTCTGAAGCATTAGCTGCTTCTTCACTAGTGTTATCTTTCGCTTCTTCACTACTTATTTCATCACCAAATATATTAGCATCTAATATTACTCCTTGACTTCCTAAATAAGCAAGTAAATACTTAGTGGGATTATTAAAATTAATAGTTCCATCTAAACTCTTGTGATAGATAATGTTAGCACCAGCTTCATTATCATCACTAACATAAAATTCACATACTTCAACAATTTCTCTTTGGAATCTTCCTAATTCTTGACTCATATAACCTTTAACATGAATACCTATTTGAACATATCTATGTATTGATTTTAAGAATTGATCAATATCTTGGTTAGATTCAAGCAAACTGTACATACGCATTGGTATATTACGAGCTCTATCAGAGTGAATTGTTGATAAAATGTTGTGTCCAGATGAAATTGAGTTACGAGCAGCCGTAACAGCTTCATCAGAACGAACTTCGGATAGTAAAATCCATCTTGGGTTCTGTCTCATACACGCTACTAATACATCAGAATAACCTGCTATATTATTAGTTTTCATTGCAACTATATCACGATGAGGAAATATCCTATCTAAGTGTAGTTCCAATGTATCTTCTATAGTTATTATTTTTTCTGTTTCACCTATATGAGATGCAAGATATTTTACTAACTCAGTTTTACCAGAACCAGTTTCTCCACTTACAATTATGTTGCAGTGACCTTTAACACAAGTAAGTAAGAAATCTAGTACTTTTTCATTAACATATTTTTCATTTAATAATTTTTCTCGATTTAATCTGATTTTTGCTGGTGTTTTACGTATTGTACATGCAATACCATTAGTTGCTATTGAATCATGTACAAAGTTTAAACGTAATTCAGCAGATTCAGCATCGAGTAAAGGGTGAGCCATATTAAATGTCTTACCCATTACATTCGAACATTGAAAGGCTAGTTTTTCTAATAATGCATTATTAATATCTGGCCTTTCAACTGGATATACACCTTTATCAAGAGTCTTTAAGTGAATTTGACCACCATTACTATACGATACGTCGGTTACATTATCATCATCTAAAAATTCTTTTAAAGGTCCAAAATCTATTTGTGAAAAGATAGCATCATTCACTTAAGTTCCCCTCCTTTTTATTGAGTTTGTGTATTATTACTACATAGACTGCCTTCGTAATCTCCTGCTCCTGCATATTGACGCATTATGAATTGACATAATTGTTCAGAAGATATTGCAGTCTCTCCAGGATTTGCAGTATAAGATGAACTTCTTGGTACAGGAGTTATAGCAATATCTCCTAGTAACTCAGCTACATTAAGAAGTCTTTGATAATTTTCTGGTACTGCAAATAATAATGTTGATGTAGTTCCAGCTTCACTATCCCAGAATACATCTTTTCCTTCGCTATCTCTTGCTGCTAAAACTTCAATACTTTCGATAAGTGGACCATAAATTACTCTTCCATCATCATCAGTGGTGCTCATATATAAATCTATATAATCACCAGGAAGTATTGAATCAGCATATGTTGCCTTTGTATCAACTGCTAGTGGATATAAAGTATATCCTTTAGGAATCCTATCAAATATAGAATTTTTTATTTGTTCTTTATCACATACTTGTGATTTATAAAAGAATCCACCAGCAGGTATAGATGTACCAGTACAAATATATTTATCAGTTAAAAATCCAGCATCAGTAACTATATCACTGTCAGCTATTGTAGATTGTGTTATTTCTTTTGAAGAAAGATTATCTTCTTCAATTTTTTTGTTTGTATCTATAGATTCAACCGCATAAGGGATAGATACTGTTGTTATAGCTTGATTAACTCTATAATTATAGAAATACCATAATACTATAATACCTATTAAAACTGCTAGTATGGTAACTGTGTTTTTATTTCCTAAAAACCTTTTAATTGTTGCACCAATATTTCCCATTTTATTCTTCCTTTCTATCCATTATTCTCTAATATTCCATCTAATCTACTAGTTATATCAACATCAGTAAGATCATTTGCTATATTAAATTTATCAGTTTTACTAGTTATTTCAACACTAACCTTTGGCGGAGCTTCATAGATAGCAGTAAATACAACTCTATACTCATCAGTGGCAGATATACTATCTACCATTCTTCTTAAGAAACTTTCCATAAATTTTTCTTTATTTATTTTAAGTTCTCCATATTCTGTATAGTAACCTATATCTACTGCATCTTCTATTGCAGCTTCACTAATTTGATTAAGTGTATAATGATCTTCAGTATTGTTAGAAGTTACATTTTGTACTAGTAACATTACTACTGTAACGAAGACTCCTAATAATACTAACCAATAACCCCAAAAAGCTTCTTTCATTTAAATGTAACTCCTTTCTACTTCCATGCTGGTCCAGCGATACTACTTTCGCCACCACCATATTTTGGATCATTTATAGATAAACCATAAGTAGTTCTTATTGTTGCAAATTTACCATTCCAACTTGTCCAATATCCTGTTGTCCCAGACTTAGATTTTCTATTTGCAACATCATTTGGACTAATTCTTGATTTAGGTACTTTTATATCATTCTTAGTTTTACTATCTTTAACCAATTCATCTATTAATTCACTATAGCAGAATACTTTTTCATATGTCTTTCCACCAGTTACATAGTCATAACATGTAAGTGAATTATTTAATAATCCTTCATTATGATTCTTATTATAATCTTTAATTTTACTTATAACTGCATTTGTCATATTAACACTTACAATTGAATTCTTTTCAACATTTGACTCAATTGTATCATCATAAATTGTTTCACCATTTGCAGTTATTTCTTCTATTGTAGTCTTTGCTTTAAATTCAAGCATTGAACTAGTTCCACTCTTCCAGTTTGGTCCACTATTTCTATCAGACTTACTAATTGAAGATGGTGATATTTGTTTATAAGAATAATTCTTTTCACCATTAACAAATGGAGGGCCTACAACAGGAATACATTGTGGACAACATATTTTCTTAAATTCGGCTTCAGTACAAATATTTCCGCCCTTGCAATAGAATGTGCCATCAACATTTGCACAATATGGTGTTGTTGCTGGAGGACAATTAGGTGGTATGCAAGGTGGACTATCAGGATAATCAACCTTATATACACATCTATATACTCCATCAGTGACACTTCCATTAGAAGCAAATAATGCATCGTTTGTATGGCATGAAGCACTTTCAGATAATCCAGTTAAGTATGTACTTGTTGAATCTCCCCAAACACGTCCATATACACTTGTCTTATCAAAGTATTCACCCAATTTTTCAAAGTGCAATGTGTAAGAATAATAACCTCTATATGTTTTGCCAGGTACCACTGCACCATTTTCAAGTGTTATGCCATTTGCAACATCTCTTGATGATACAACAATTGAACCACTTGGAGATACCGCAATATATTGTGTTGGTGTTATATAATTAATAGTTCTACTAGCACTCTTCTTAACATATCTTGCGTTATAAACATTAACTGTAGTTACTGATGCGGTTTTTCCACTAAGAGTTATTATCTTTTTTGCTCTTGTTGTATTAGCATCACTTAAAGCTGAGCCATTACATCTTCCATAATCATCAGTAATTATCGAATTATTACAATATTTTTCTGAAGTACTATATCCACCATTACTCTTTTTAAATTTATTATTAAATGTACTTAGTTTACTAAAATAATCAAAATATAAATCAGGGTTATCTCTAAAGCTAATTGACCATTCACTACATTCATTATAATCACTAATTATATTATTTAATTTTTTGATTGCACTTTCAAAATTTGATTTAGCTGTTGCTATATCACTTGACGAATAGCCATCATTAGCAAATGCTGTTTCTGCAGAAGTATTGCTACAATGACCATTTCCACAAGATGCTGAAGGGCTTGAGTATGATCCATCTTTGCTTTTTCCGTTAACACCTTTAGCATCACCATAAGTTCCACTTCCACTACGAGTTGTTGCAGTTAAATTATAATCATAATATGTATAAGTCCAATTCTTCGTTTTTACAGCCTCAGAACATTTACCCTTTGTACTATCAGCAGAACATCTTGAGCAAGGTACAGAAGGACATGTTGTAGAATTTCCATTTGCATCTTTACAAGGGCCTTTTTTAGAACAACTATATCCACCTTTAGATGAATAATTTGTATACGTATCTGTATCTATCTCTTTATCAACGAAACGTGCATCGTATGCTGCTTGCTTTTCTGCCCATATATTATGTTTATCTACAACATCTTTCAAAGCTGCCGTAAAATCTATTTCAAATTGTTCTTCATCTATTTTAGTAGTATAACATGTCTTAGTTCCATTCATACTTGCCTCTAAAGTAAAGTATCTTCCACTATTAGTGCTCTTTATTCCAGGTACATTTATATGATAATCTTGTTTACAATAAACCTTACAATATTTACTACTAACTTCTGTCTCTTCGAACGAATTACCATTAGAGTCTTTTCCCTTAATAACACAATTCTTAATATTCTCAGTTGTAGGTCTAGTACAACTCTTTCCGTCATAATTATATCCTTCTAAAATATCAATGTCTCCACCACTAGCATTACATTGTGTTGAAGATACATATGTTTTACATTCACCACAAGTTCCGCCGAATAAATCATTAAACTTTTTACAAGCGGCACTATTAGGATTTCCAGATGCATCGCATAATTCTCTTATTGTTCCACAATCATTACACAAATCAACTGTTCCATCGTATTTTTCGGTTGTTTTTCCACTAGGAGACGGAACATATAAAACCATATTTTGAACAGCATCCGTTTTTGCACTAGCATAATATACTTTGCCGTTTTCTGGATATTCAACAGTTGATTTATAAATTAAATCATCACAAACATCTGATCTAGTTGGTCTAAACACAACTTTAACAGTTGCTTTTCCAGAAGCATTCAATCTAGTTTCAATTTGACTCAAATTACTTACACTAATGTTATTTATATAATAATCTATTTTAACGCCTTTTGAACTACAATTGGTACATTCAAAATTAATATTGATGTGTTCTCCAGTTTTTAAACCTTTACCACTAACTTCATAAGTTAAAACACCGGTTCCGTCAGTTTTGCTAAATGTATACTTTGGAGCTTGAACTGATACTTCAGTAGCGGCTCCACCACTAGCTTTATAATCCACAACATATTTCAAACCATCAATAACTTGAGCTTTTATAGTATCATGTGATACCGAAATAGGGAAATTATATAATCCCGCAGTGGTATTATATGAAGCTTGATAATTTGCTGTACACCACTTCTCTGTATCAGAGTAAGCTTTAAAATAGCTTGACCCAATTGTGTTTATATAACTTTTAATTGTACTATTATTCTTTAGATAGTCTCTAACAAAGCAATAATAATATGGCATAGATAAATTATCACCATACATTCCATAAACTGCTCCTGTGCTTATATTAAAGTTAGTATCCATGTTTTTCCATAGCATTTCATATAATCTAAATGCAATAGTAGTTGAAAAATAACTAGCTGTATCATCCGGATTTGACTGAGATATTATTCTATACATACCAGCATTGAATAAATCTCTTTCACTAGTACCTCCAAGTTTTATTTCTCCTAAAGCAAGACAATTATTTCCCCCACCATATATCCTATTATAATAATATGGATTCGTTAAATCAGCATTTCTACAGTAAGCCTTATAAGTTTTTCCGGTTTTATTAACATACGCAGGGAATGCATAAACAGAATGTGCATATCCTCCATAGTAATACCTTCTATTTAGCGTATAACTAGTAAACTGAACTTGTTCAATGCCATTACAAGACGCTGCTAATCCAGTTTTAATAAATCCAAATACTGTAATAATTACTATAAATGCTTTTACAAATCTTTTCATAAACCCATCTTCCTTTGCTTTTTAGTTTTCTTTGTTTCTATAACCACTACAGTACCACCTATTACTACTAATCCTCCAAGAATATACCATTTAGATTGATTCAAATAATATAATATTCCCTTTTTATCTTTTTCTTCGGTAGGTTCTTCTTTTATTTTACCCGTTTTAAAATCTTTTGTTCTTTTCAAAAATTCATCCATACTTATATCTGTAAAAGTAACAAATTTATTACATAATGAATAATTCTCAATTCCTTCACATGCTGAATAAGTACTATAATTATTATATCTTGGTGTTGTTAAATAATAAGTTTTATACCTTTCATCTGGACAAGGTGTTTTACTCGATGTAAAAACCTGAACAGTATATTTATGTATTCTTGAAATATCATAAACTTTATATATTGCCGTCCCATCACTATCAGCAGCCAAAGTAATCTCTTTCTCTTCTTCTGCTACTTCAGCATCATCATTTAACAATTTAACATAGAAATCATCAGTAACATTTAACACTTGAACTTCAATATAATTTAAAGAAGGAATCTTTTCGCCTTCCATTTCCAAATCAGCTGGAAGTGTTCCTGTTTCTTCTTTTATTTCATATTTTACTTTAACATTCCCTGCTTTAACATTGTAATCCATTTCTTCTTGATAAGAACAAGCGGATTTGGCTAAAACTCTAGGAGTAAAGCATAATAACAATAATATAACCAAACATTTTTTCACCACAAAAAATGCACCTACTCTCTTATAATGATTTTAACATAACGTCTAATCATTATCAAGTTAGATTGATAACTTTTTTTGTTTATGTTATAGTTTAATTATATTAAAGGATGAAATTATGAAAAAGAATTATATAGTTACTATTAATTTAATATCTAAACAAATATTAATAATATTCTTTTATTATTTATTAATTGCATGTATTAAAGAAGTAATTAAACCTACTATTGATATAACTAATGTATCACTTATAAATACTGCTAATCTATTTATGAATTTATTAGTTACAACAATTTTTATATTATTATTTAGAAAAGTAATAATACCAGATTTTTATGATTTTAAAAAGAATTTTAAAAAGTATATATCTTCTTATTATCATATATATATAATTGGATTAATATTATTATTTGTATCTAATAGTATCATTAGTATGTTTACTTCTATATCAAGTAATGAATCTTTAGTAAGAGCATCTTTTTTCAGTTTCCCATTATATTATTTTCCAATCATTATTTTTTGTGCTCCTATTACAGAAGAATTACTTACTAGAGTTACTTTAAAAGATGCTTTTAAAAACAAATATATATATTATATATTAAGTGGATTAGTATTTGGATTTCTTCATGTATCTAGTTATTTAGATAATAATTTAATTGAATTAGTACATATTATTCCTTATGCATTAGTAGGTGCTAGTCTTGCTATTATATATAATAAATCTGATAATGTATGGACTAATATATTCTTTCATTCATTACATAATTTAATAGCAATTATTTTATTATTATTAGTATATGGAGGATTATCATGAAAAGAATTTTATTTATAATAATTTTAATATTAGCATTATTCTTCTTATATGGTAGATATATCGAAGTTAATAATTTAAAAGTAAATGATTATGTTATTGAAAGTGATCTAATACCTACCCCATTTACTGAATTAAAAATAGTTCAATTCTCAGATATATTATATGATAAGAATAAAGATAAAGTGGATAATCTATTAAATAGAATAAATGATTTAGAAGCAGATATTGTTATATTTAATGGTGATCTATTTAATAAAGAAATAAAATATAATGAAGATGATTATAATTATTTAAAAGAATTTTTAAGTAGTATTAACGCAACATATTATAAATATGCTGTTATTGGTGATAATGATAAAAAGTTTTTAGATAATTATAAAGATATGTTATATGATTCAGAATTTGAATTATTAGATAATAGTAATATGTTATTCTTTTATAAAGATGATAAACCAATAAATATTGTTGGTTTAACTAATTATGATAAAGATTTTGATTCTTTATTAGAAAGTGATATAGAATATGATTATACTATTGTAATTACTCATAAACCTGATACTTTTAATAAATTAAAAAATAGTAATATTAATTTAGTATTAGCGGGTCATTCTCTTGGAGGATATGTAAATATACCTTATTATGGAAGAGTAATAAAAAAAGATGGTGCTAAAAAATATTATGATTTATATTATAAAGAAGATAATAAAGAATTATATGTATCAAATGGTATTGGATATGAAAAATATGAATTTAGATTATTTAATACCCCATCAATAAATGTATTTAGATTTAAGAATAGTAATTCTTAAATCTTTTTATATTTTTTTAATTATATAGTATAATACTAAAAGATAAATCTTTTAAAGGAGGAATAATATGTTTGAATTAGTATCAAAATATAAACCTAGTGGAGATCAACCCAATGCAATTAATGAGTTAGTTGATGGACTTAATAATAACAAAAAAGAACAAGTTTTATTAGGAGCTACTGGTACAGGTAAAACATTTACAATTGCTAATGTTATAGCTAAAACTAATAAGACTACTCTAGTTTTAGCGCATAACAAAACTTTAGCAGGTCAATTATATTCTGAATTTAAAGAATTATTTCCTAATAATCATGTTGAATATTTTGTATCATATTATGATTATTATCAACCAGAAGCATATGTACCATCTTCTGATACTTATATAGAAAAAGATGCATCTGTTAATGATGAAATAGATGAATTAAGACATAGTGCTACATCTGCATTAATTAATCATAAAGATGTTATTGTAGTAGCATCTGTATCTTGTATATATGGTATTGGTGAAAAAGATGATTATATTAATAATATGTTAGTAATAAATATAAATGATTTTGTAAATAGAAATTATATAATAGATAAATTAATTGATATGACTTATGAAAGAAATGATATAGATTTTCATAGAGGAACTTTTAGAGTTAGAGGAAATCAAATAGATATTATTCCCGCTAATTCAAAAGAATCTGGAATAAGAATAGAATTAGATGATGATAAAGTAGATGCAATATATACATTTGATCCTCTAACTGGGGTATTAAAAGAATCTAAAAAAACTATTGCTATATTCCCTGCTTCGCACTTTGTTACTACTAAAGAAAAATTAGAAGAAGCTATTAAAAGAATTCAAAATGAATTAGATAGTAGACTAAAATATTTTAAAGATAATAATAAATTATTAGAGGAACAAAGGTTAAGAGAAAGAGTTAATTATGATTTAGAAATGTTAAAAGAAACTGGATATTGTAATGGTATAGAAAACTATTCTAGACATTTAGCGTTAAGAGAAGCTGGTTCTACTCCAACCTGTTTAATAGATTTTATGCCTGATGATTTTCTTTTAGTAGTTGATGAATCTCATGTTACACTTCCTCAAGTAAGAGGTATGTATAATGGAGATAGAATGCGTAAACAAACATTAGTGGATTATGGTTTTAGATTACCTTCTGCATTAGATAATAGACCTCTTAAGTTTAACGAATTTGAAAGTAAAATTAAAAATGTTATTTACGTTTCTGCAACGCCTGGTGATTATGAACTAGAAAAAGTTAATAATAATGTTACTGAGCAAATTATTAGACCTACTGGTCTTTTAGATCCAATAATAGAGGTTAGAAAAACCAAAGGACAAATAGATGATATCATTAGTGAAATAAATGAAAGAATTAAAAAGAATGAAAGAGTTTTAATTACTACTTTAACAATAAGAATGAGTGAAGAATTAACTAATTATTTAAAAGAAGTTGGTATTAAAGTTGCATATTTACATAATGAAATTAAAACTCTAGAAAGATTAAAAATAATTCATGATTTAAGATGTGGAATATATGATGTAGTAGTAGGTATTAACCTACTACGTGAAGGAATAGATATACCTGAAGTATCATTAATTTGTATATTAGATGCTGATAAGCAAGGATTCTTAAGAAGCGATAGAAGCCTTATTCAAACTATTGGTAGATGTGCAAGAAATGAAAACGGTAAAGTAATAATGTATGCAGATTATATAAGTGAAGCTATGGATATTGCTATAAAAGAGACTAAAAGAAGAAGAGATATACAAGATAAATATAATAAAGAACATAATATTATACCTAAAACAATTATTAAAGATATTAAAGAAGTTATTTCTAATAATATAGAATTAGATAAAAAGAAAAAAATTAGTAAGAAAGAATATAATAGCATTATTAGTAATGTTGAAGAAGAAATGAGAAAGGCTGCTAAGGAATTAGATTTTGAAAGAGCTATGGAACTTAGAGATATATTATTTGAATTAAAAGGAGATGCGAAAAAATGAGAGCACTTATAACTGGAGCTTCTAGTGGTATTGGTAAAGATATGGCTAAATATTTAGCTAGTAAGGGATATGATTTAATACTAGTAGCAAGAAGAAAGAAATTATTAGAAGAATTAGAAAAAGAATTAATTAATGTTAATGTATCTATTATAGAAACAGACTTAAGTAATATAGATAATGCATATAAACTATATAATCTTAATAAAGATAAAATAGATATATTAATTAATAATGCTGGATTTGGTTTATTTGGAGATTTCATAGATACTTCTTTAGATAGAGAGTTAGAAATGATTAATGTTAATGTAATAACTCCACATATATTAACAAAATTATTCTTAAAAGATTTTGTTAAAAGAAATAGTGGTTATATATTAAATGTTTGTTCATCAGCAGGATTTATGGCTGGTCCAAAGTTAAATACTTATTATGCTACTAAGAATTATTTATTAAAATTAGATATGGCAATTAATGAAGAATTAAGATGCATTAAATCTAATGTATCTATTTCATCTTTGTGTCCAGGGCCAGTTAATACTGAATTTAATAAAGTTGCCAAAGGAGCATTTACTATTAAAGGAATATCTAGCGAATATGTAGCAAAATATGCTATTGATAAGATGTTTAAAAAGAAAATGATAATAATACCAACATTAAAGATGAAATTAGCTATATTTGGTATAAGATTTATACCATATAGATTACAATTAAAAATGGCATATAATATACAATATAGTAAAATAAAAAAGTATAAAGAATAATCTTTATACTTTTTATATTTACTTCTTATTATCTTTTATATAATCTTTTATATATTTTACTACATCTTTTATATTCATTTCAGTAAAATCTTTTTTAGTTCTTTCTTTTACTTCTACTATTCCTTCAGTTATTTTTTTACCAACATTTATACGTAATGGTATTCCTATTAAATCCATATCTTTAAATTTAATACCTGCTCTTTCAAATCTATTATCTAAAATAACATCTATACCATTAATTTTTAATTCATCATATAATTTATTTGAATATGTAGAAATATCTTCATTATTTGAATCTATTTCTACTATTGCTACTTCTGCTGGAGCAATATTAACTGGAAATATCATTCCGTATTCATCATTATTTTGTTCAATTATACTAGCAAGTATTCTACCTGCTCCTAATCCATAACAACCCATTACTACTGGTTTTAAATTATTTTGTTCATCTAAATAATTTAAATTTAATAACTTAGAATACTTTGTTCCTAATTTAAATAAATTACCTATTTCTATACCTTTTTTAAAATATAACTTACCTCCACATTTAGGACATATATCTCCTTCTTTAACATTTACTATATCTCCACATAAATCATATTTAAAATCTTTTATATTAGTATTTATATAATGATAGCCTTCTTTATTAGCTCCAGTGCAAAAATTCTTCATATCTAATATTTCACTATCAATTACTATTTTTGCACTTAAATTAACTGGACCAGTATAACCTGGTGTTGCATTACTATTTTTAATTAATTCATCATCTGCAAAAGATATTTCTTTTGCATTTAATAATTTTAATGCTTTATTTTCGTTTAATTCTCTATCTCCTCTTACAAAGAATACAACTAAATTATTATCAACATTCATAAGTAATGCTTTAACAGAATTTTTTATATCTATTTTTAAATATTTACATACATCTTCAATTGTCTTGGCATTTGGTGTACTTACTAATTCTAATTCTTTTTCTTTTTCATTATTTTTGTTATTTGATATACATTCAGATACTTCAATATTAGATGAATAATCACATTTTTCACATAATACTAAAGTGTCTTCTCCAATATCAGTTAAAGCTTGATATTCTTCAGATAAACTTCCACCCATAATTCCTGTATCAGCTTTAACTATCTTATATTTTATATTTAATCTATCATATATTTTATTATAAGCATCTTTCATTTTATTATAAGATACTTCTAATCCTTCTTCATCTTTATCAAATGAATAAGCATCTTTCATAGAGAATTCTCTAACTCTAATTAAGCCATATCTTGCTCTTCTTTCATCTCTAAATTTATCTGCTTGTTGATATATTGTAAAAGGAAGATCTTTATAACTTTTTACTACTGAAGATGCTGCTATTGTGAATAATTCTTCATGAGTTGGCCCTAAAACTAATCCTTTATCAGATCTATCTTTTAGTTTAAACATACTATCACCTAGCACATCTAATCTTCCCGATAATTTATAATACTCCTCTGGTATTAATGATGGCATTAATAATTCTTGAGCTCCTGCATTATCCATTTCTTCTTTAACAATATTTTGTATTTTATTTAATACTTTATATCCAAATGGTAAATACATATAAATACCAGCGCCAACTTTTTTAATCATTCCTGATCTTACTAATAAATTACCACTTATACTCTCTTCATCTTTAGCATCTTCTCTTAAAGTATAAAAATAGCTATTTCTTAATTTCATTTTATCCTCCTATATTATATAAGATATCTATATCAACATCTCCATATATACCATCTATTCTTCCAGTATTACACATTTGCCACATTAAATATTTTCCTACATAAGATGTGTTTTCAGTATAGTGTGCAAGCCATACTGGTTCATTATTAGTTTCCCAAATATTCTCTAAATAGAACTTACTACTATAAAGCATTCCTTTATAACCAGATTTTTCAACTTCTTTTATGTAAGAATCTTTTATTTCATTTATATCATGAAAGCTTAATTCATAACTATTCCATTTTGACCAATTTTCCCAGTCAAATATTATTGGTAATTCTAAGGTTGTACCATCTAGTTTATCTACTACCCATTTAGCATGTTCAATAGCTTCATTCTTGCTAGTAGCCATACTATATAAATATACTCCTACTTTTAATCCTGCTTCTTTAGCTTTCTTTATGTTTTGTTCATAATAAGAATCAACATATAATTCTCCATCTTTTTTTGTTTGAACACCAATTCTCATCATCACAAATGTAGCTCCAGCATTTTTTACCTTTTCGAAGTTTATATCTCCTTGCCACTTAGATACATCTATACCAAGTTCGGTATCATCTTTTTTATATTTTTGATATGCATCAGCAAATTTTATTTTAGCTTGACTTGTACTAGATTTCTTTTCATTACTAGGAATAATTACATTTATCTTCCCATTAGATTCAATCTTATTATCAGATGAATCTGTTATAACATATTCTACCTCATATGAACCAACTTTAGTTAAATCATATTCACCATTAATAATACATTTTGGTTTTTTATCATAATTATCCCCAAATGAAATTAAATTACAAGGATCTATATCTGAATTAACTTCAACTGATTTAGTTGTACCACTAAAAATCTTAGGAGGTGTCAAATCTTTTACTTCCACATTAAATTTATAAGAATATTCTTTGTTATTCTCTTTATATAGTATTTCGTATTCTTTACTACCTAGAGTATCTGTATCTATTTTATAATTATCACTTACTATTTCAATATCATTATAATTTATTAAATCATATAATTTAATATCATCATAAACAGATACTACACTTGTATTTATAGTTATATCTTTTGTTTCTCTTTCTTCAATCTTTTTAGAACAACCACATATAAATAGTGATAACAATAATAATATATACTTCATTTTAATACCCTCTTATAAATTATATCACATATTATAAAGAATTCTTATCTATTTCTTTTATTGTTAATAACAAATTATCAATTGCTTTAATATTGTCATTAATTACATTATTAAAATTATTATAATCACCATAAGGTGCGATTGGATTTCCACCCATTTTAGATAATTCAATTAATAATACTCCAGGATAATTGCTTCTCAAATAATCTCCAAAACCAGTATTTTCACTTTTTTCTACTTTTTTATAACTGGATTTTTCTATATAACTTTCTGATAACAATTCATTATATCTACTCTCTTTATCATATGGTTTAGAATAAACTAAACCTCCTGTTCCATGATAAAGTATTACTCCACATAATCTACATCTAGCATTAGATATATTTAATAAATCTAATAAAACTTTATTTTCAAAAGCATATTCAAAATTATCTTTATCAGCAGTATTAATTCCAATTGGTCCAACTGTATTATCCATTATATTATTAGATGGACTACCACCAATTCTAATAATTCCTTTATTATTAATATTATTCTTATTTAAATTAACATAATCTCCATTAGGATCAAATTTTATTAATGATCCTTTATTAATATTATATTTAGTAAAATCAGAATCTATTTTACTACCCAAATTTTTATTATAAGTGTTACTAATATCTGGATTACTTATAAAATCTTGATATAATCTTTTGCCAACACTCTTATTTATTTCTATAATATTATGACTATTAATATCATATAATAACTCATCACTAAATAAACTTAGATTTAATCTATCAATAACTATTTCAAAATATGGATTACTAACCACTTTTTTCATTTTATCTATAACATTATTTATTAAACTATATAAATCAGCAAAGTTTTTAACGTTTTCAATAGCTTTAATAAATTTTTCTAATATTCTTAACTCTTTTACTCCTTTTTGTTCATCACATAAATTTTTCCATTCAGCAAACATAAAAGATTCTTTTAGTACTTCTAAATATTTATTATGATCAATTACTCCATCAACAAATTTTAGTCTAATATTAATTCTATTTAAATAACTATTTAATAAATTGTCTAATCTATATCTAATATAATAATCTTTAGATTCTCCTTCAAAATTAAATGTATTTACTTTTTTTAATGCTTCAGTAGTAATATTAAAACCTTCAGGATTTTGATTTGGTATAAAATGCAAAGTTACTTCATTTGGATTATAATTATCTAATAATTCAATATTATTCATAAGTTGAGTAACAAAGTCTACACTTATAATTTCACTACCATGAGTACCCCCAACTATAAATAAATCTTTATCACCATTACCAACTAAATATTCATCTAATTCATAACCATATTTAGTATATCCTAATACATTTTTTCTTATATCTAAACCAATTAAATATTCATTTCTTTCTATATCGCTTAATCTATTTAAATATCTATTATAATTAAGTAATTCATACTCTATTCTATCCATGTATAAAAACTCCTTTCCGTATAGTATACCACAATTATTGTTTTCTTAATAATAAAATTAATATATAATATAATTAATTAAGGAAGTGATTATATGTTAAAATATGAAACTAATTCAAAATTAATAAAAGAAGGTCAAATATTTGTAGCATTAAAAGGGAACACAGTAGATGGTCATGATTATATAGAAGACGCTATTAAAAATGGTGCATCTAAAGTAATTGGAGAAAAAGATTTAAAATTAAGTGTTCCCTATGAAAAAGTAAATAATACTAAAACTTATTTAGATAATATATTAGTTAGTGAATATGCAAATGATTTAAATAAATTAAAAATAATTGGTATTACTGGTACTAACGGTAAAACCACTAGTGCATATCTTACATATCAATTATTATTAAAATTAAATAAAAAAGCTGCTTATTTAGGTACTATTGGGTTTTACTATGGTAATACTAAAATAATTCTTAATAATACTACTCCTGATATATTAACATTATATAAGTTATTATATGAAGCATTAGATAATAATATAGAATATGTAGTAATGGAAGTATCTAGTCATTCTCTTTCTTTTGAAAGAGTAAAAGGCTTGCATTTCATAGCAGGAGCTTTTACTAATTTAACTGAAGATCACTTAGATTATCATAAGACAATGGAAGAATATTTAAAAGCTAAATTAAAAATATGTGATTATTTAAATAAAGATGCATATATGTTACTTAATAGTGATGATAATCACTATGTTGAGTTTACAAAAAAACATGATAAATATTATACTTTTGGTTTTAATGGTGATTTTAAAATAAAAGAATATAATATATATCCAGATCATACTAAATTAGTATTTAGTTTTGATAATAAAGATTATGATGTTACTACTAATTTAACTAGTATGTTTAATATATATAATTATTTAACTAGTTTATCTATATTGTATAGCATTGGATTTAATATAGAAGATATTATTAAAATAACAGATAGTATTTATCCTCCTAAAGGAAGATGTGAAACATATAAAGTTGGTAAAGGATATGCTGTAGTAGATTATGCTCATACTCCAGATGCGGTAGAAAAAGTTATAAAAGCTTATACTGAATTAAAGAAAAATAAAATAATTACTATAGTAGGATGTGGTGGAGATAGAGATCCAATAAAAAGACCAATAATGGGTAATATTGCTACTAGTTTATCTGATCATGTAATATTTACTAATGATAATCCTAGAACAGAAGATCCTAAAAAGATAATGGATGATATTGTAAAGGATAATAAAAGTACTAATTATGAAATAATATATGATCGAAAAGAAGCTATTATAAAAGGATTAGATATGTTAGAAGATGAAGATATATTATTAGTGCTAGGAAAAGGTCATGAAGATTATCAAATAATAGGAAGAGAAAAAATACATTTAGATGATGCTGAAATAATAAAAGAATATAAAAAGAATAACAATTAGTTATTCTTTTTTATTCTAATGAAGCTATCCAAGGGTTAGTCATGGTTCCATCGCCTTCACTAAATAATACATTTCTGTTAAGCGAAACTGAAGGTCGAGCTCCGTACGCATAGTTCACAATGCTGGAGCTCGACAAGTTACCAGAGGAATTCATAGTACGCTCGCTAGCACTGTAGGTGAAGTAGTTAGGGGAAGCAAGCCAATACATAACTCCTGTCCCATATGGGGATTTTCTTACTGGTGATGCACTTGTACTCATTGTTTGTATATACATTTCAGCATAACTTGGTAATCCAATCGGATATGTTAACGATTCATTACCGCTTGTTACACTAAATTCATCTATTACTCTCTCTTGATTATTTAAATCTACACATGAGACCTTTTTTCCGCTATTATTTGTATCTTCTCCCACGAAGTTTAAATATGTTGTTATATCTCCAGTTTGATTCCATACTCCATAATTATTTTCGGATGATCTATTATTACAGAATATCTCATCTGTATCTAAATATGAAGAATATTGATTATGGTTTGTATCATCTTTATTTAATATATGTTCTTTATACCATAAATCTATCATATTTTTTATTGTTTAATTATACGTATTCACATCATTATTATTTAACATTTCATCTATTATTGTATTTATAGATTTATTCGCTGGTATTTCTATATAATATAAATATATTGAACCCGTATATGTTACAAAATACAAAGTATCACATATTCCATCTTCATTAAAACATGTGTAATGTGAATTAGTAAGTGTATTATATTCTGTTCCCCAATTAGTTACTACATGCAATGAATTGGTTAAATCATTATTACCAACTAGTTTATATCTACCTTTTCCATCTTGTTGCTCAGCTGCGGTTCTTTCTTCAAATGAATAGCCATATTTTATATTTACTGGTAAACAACCAACACCTCCTACGCCTACAATCGTAATATAATTAACAGACGAACATACTCCTGTTGAATTTACTGAATTATATGTATATGTTTCTGGTAAACACATATAATTACCTACTGAAACACTAGAATAGTTTGAATACCAATCAACTTTGCTTATTTCTTGTGCTCCAGTCATTGTTACTGTTCCATCTCCATTTGATGTAAATCCTGTTCCAAATAAGTATTTATTAGTATTTGAATTAATTGTCGTGTTATCTGATAATTGTACATAATACAATTTAGGAGTAGAGTCATTAGTTACAGCACTTATATAATATGATTTGGAATTTGTATTAGATTGATTACTACTCTTTAATGTATATTTTCCTACCCAACTTTGTGGATAACCAGTTATATTTGAACCTAATACTGGATTATTTAATGCATTACTTCCTTCTGTTCTTTCTCCATAGTAATATCCACTCCATGTCGTTATATTACTAGATGATAATGACACATTGCTAAGCATTGATATACTGATAGCCTTAGGCAACACTTGATATCTTGTATTATACATATATCCTACATCAGCTAGGGAATTAGATGTATAATTAAATGGAGTTGTTCCTATTCTATCGTATGTCATTCCGGTATTGATTGGAAATACATATGCTTCAGGTTGTGAATAATAAGATTCAACATAATATATTTGTCCAATTGTACAATTTGCATTTGGAGTTGTTTTCTTACATGTATACATTCCTATTAATGAATCGTGATAGTTATACCAATTATATGGACCAACTTCTCCCGACAATTTATATGCACCTGCTGTTTCATCATAGTAATATCCAGTGCCATAGTAATAGTTATATGCTCCCAAAGTTTGTGTACTACCAGTATATCCTACATGATTTGTATTTGTTCTATTATTATCACATGTATATCTTCCTAGTGTTGAATCATATGATGGCTCTCCATTATATATCATTTTTACACTACCTATTTTAGTTGTTCTAAATATTTGCCAACATGTATCTGCATATATTACATTTCTTTTTCCGTCATATGCACCTGAGTATCTATAAAATGTTCCAGCAGGCAAATTAGCTTCATCTGTATAT
>JAEEGL016382068.1_pt1 | contig 30282 bp, 27 predicted proteins | sample 9134231 | NCBI WGS metagenome assembly JAEEGL01 (sample SAMN16246548, study PRJNA631951) | gut metagenome | biome: gut microbiome; feature: rumen; material: fiber-attached | host: Bos | place: Iran: Karaj | collected 2018-10 | reverse complement strand
CCGGCTGATAAAGCAAAGGAAATGGTGCGCTTGATTAAAGATTCAAAACTAAAAGTTTCTGCTTCCATACAAGGGGAGCAATTAAGAATTTCTTCTGCTTCTAAAGATGCTTTGCAAAATACTATTGCTCTTTTAAAAGGCAAAGATTTTGGCTTGGACCTTCAATTTACAAATTACAGGTAGGATAAATATGAAAAAATACTTAGTTTTAACAAGTTTCTTATCTTTTACGCTTTGTGTGTGTGCCCAAAAACCAATAGATGAACTTTCTTTCTATCAGAAACAAGCACAAGAGGCAACAAGGCAAACCCAGCAGGCCTTAGTAGATAATTTGGAATTGTGGCTTGACTTAAATGCTACCTTACCGGAAGCAAGCAAAGCTCTTATTTTAAAGGGTAATTTGGAAAAGAATTTAAGAGCTTACCCTGAATCTATTATAACTTTGCTTAGATATAAATATGAGTTTAGTAATGAACAAAGAACCAATGTTCAAAGTGTTTTGCAGGATTTTGAAAAGGATTTTCCTAAAAACGAACAAGCAGTATATAAAGATCTTATAAAGCAGCGCGTTCCTCAAGCAGATTTGCCAAAACGCTTGGATACTTTTTTAAATCTTGCAACAAAGGCAAATTTAAAAGGAACTTATCAGCCCTTAGTAAAGGAATATAATAGCTTTTTTAAACGCTTTAAAGATTACGGCGAACTTGACCGAATGGAACTTATGTTCGGTGATTTGCATAGAAGTAATAAGAATCCTTACGCTGCTTTAATGCAATATCAAAAAGTGTGGGAAGTTTACCCCGATACAAAATATAAAGCCGCTGCTTTAAGGATGCAGGGGGATGTTTATGCCGGCAGTTTAAAAGATTATGAAAAAGCAAAAGCTATTTACGAAAAAGTTTTAAATGATTTTCCAAATTCTGTAGAAAAACCTACAACTTATTATCATTTAGCGCTTATTGAAGGGGAACAAAAAGAATATAATGAGGCCCTTTCCCATCTTAATTTTGCTACAAAACTTTATCAGGAAGAAGGTAATAAAGAAGATCTTATTAATGCTTTATTCTTTAAGGCCGAAATTCAAGAAAAGAAAATCAAAGATTATACCGGTGCAGCAGAAACTTTAAAAGAACTTTCTTCTTTGGTTAAAAATAATGAACAACAATATATCCAAACAGAACTTAGACTTGCCGATTTATGTGAAAATAAGTTAAAAGATATCTCTTTAGCAAGAAAAGCTTATGAAGATATTATAAAAACTTATCCTAATTCCAAACAGGCAGATAAAGCCGTTTTTGAAATTGCAAATTTAGCAAAGGAAGACGGCGAGTATCAAATGGCCGCAAGTTATTTGGAAAAACTTATCGTGAATAATCCTGATTCTGATTATGCCGGTAAAGCCCAAAGACAGCTTAATAGTTTAAACAAAAAAATTGCAAAAGATAAGTAGTAAAAATGCAAAAAATTGATTCTGTTTCCCGTAAATTGATGTTGGAAAGTCTTAAGCATTACGCTAAGGAAAATTTACCTTTTGATTTATTGCGTAAATGTGACGAGGAAAACTATTTCCCGGCAGAAAAAGTAAAAAAGATATATAAAGACCTAGGTATCAATTTGCTTTTAATACCGCAGGAATATGGAGGCCTTGCAAGTTCCACAAGTGATATTTATAGAGTTTGCGCCGAACTTGCCCGCATTGATTTGGGTATAGCTACTGCCATTTTTGCCACTTTTCTCGGCAGTGACCCCTTAAATGTTGGGGGAACAGAAGACCAAAAAAAATATTGGTTTACCAAAATGGCGCGTGAAAATTTGCTCGTTGCTTACGGCGCAACAGAAGCTGATGCCGGAAGTGATTTAATTGCTCTTAAAACAAGAGCAGAGCAAATTGTAAAAGACGGCAAAATTACCCATTATAAAATAAACGGCAGTAAGATGTGGATTTCTAACGGGGCTATTGCTGATTTATATACTATTTTAGCTCTTACTCCCGGTGGTCCAAGTTGGTTTTTAGTGCCAAAAGATACCCCCGGTTTTACCCAACTTAAACACGAAGATAAACACGGCATACGACTTGCCAATACTGCCGGGCTTTGTTTTGAAGATGTTATAGTGCCGGCGGAAAATCTTATCGGTTTAAAAGAAGGGCAGGGCTTTTTACAGGCACAAGCCGTTTTTGGTTATACAAGACTTATGGTTGGCGCTCTTGCCTTAGGGGCAGGCCAGGAAGCTATTGAAAATGCCATAGTTTACGCAAATAACAGAGTGCAGGCGGCTAGCCCTTTATCTCACAAACAAGGTTATATGCACAAATTAATTGTGCCCCACTATATTAAATTTGAAGCAGCCAGGGCTTTTATTGATAAAATAGCCAAAATCCTTGACGAAAATAACCACGGCCAAGCAACAGAAGGCGCAATAGCAAAATATTATGCAAGTCGCGCGGCAAATAAGGCCGCTGATGATGCTATAGAAGCTTTTGGCGGTTTTGGATACACAAAAGATTTTTCCGTAGAGAAAATTAAACGTGATGTTAAAATAACTTGTATTTACGAAGGGACAAGTGAAATTATGGAAATGACAATTTATCGCGGACGTTGGCAGGAACATTTAAAAACGCGAGGTAATTTCTATTTGGATATGGCGCGCAAGATGGAAGATATTAAAGAAATAGATTTTGGGACCAAAGCTATTGCTCTAGGTCTAAAAGCTTTAAGTGATATCTTGGAAGAATGCCGTTTAAACCGCTTAACGCGTCATCAATATATTACTTTTGAACTTGGGCGTTTAATTGCTAATGCCGAAGTTGCTTTTAATTTTGTGGAAAAAGCACTCAGCGGTAAAGTGGTTGAAGGTTGCCTGTTTAACCCGGAAACTATTAAAACTATGGCAAGAATAAATGCCAAAAATGTTGCTTTGGATATTGCTACAAGCGGGGCAAAACTTGTAAACAGCGTGCTTGAAAAACCGACAGAAAAAGATTTTTATATTTCTCAAATAACTAAAGAATGCGTGGGTATCAGTAAAGATATGGACTCGCTTTCTGTTGTTTTAAGGGATACTTTTAGGAATTAATTTATGGATATTATTGTTTGCCTTAAACAAGTGCCAAATACGGCAAAAGTTAAAATGAATCAAGACGGAACTTTGCTTAGAACAGGTGTGCCGAGTATTTTAAATCCTTATGACCATTTTGCTCTTGCTAAAGCATTGGAAATTAAAAAGCAAACAGGAGCAAAAATAAAAGTTCTTTCTATGGGGCCCAGTCAAGCAAGTGAAGTTTTGCGCCTTGCTTTAGCCCTAGGGGCTGATGAGGCCTATTTGCTTTGTGATAGGGCTTTTGCCGGTTCTGATACTTGGGCGACCTCTTATGCCCTTTCCTGCGCTATAAAGAAACTTGCACCTTATAATTTGATTTTATGCGGGCAGATGGCTATTGATGGCGATACCGCCCAAACCGGGCCAGAAATTGCCGGCCATCTAAATATACCTCAAATAACTTTTTGCACAGATGTTAAAATAAAAAATGATATTTTGACTGCAACAAAATTGATTGAGGGGGGGCATCAGATTTTAGAGGCCTTTTTACCTGTTTTAATAACTTTAACTACACCTCATAATTTTATTTTGCCTTATCCAAGTTTTACAGATATTTTTAAGGGCCAACAAAAACCGCTTTTTACTTGGACGCCAAAAGAAATTGAGGCAGACTCTAGTAAACTTGGCTTAAACGGCTCACCGACAAGAGTTTCTAAAATTTATCCGCCGGCTCCAAAACAAAAAGGCCAAATTTTTAATTTATCAAGTGAAGATACGGCAAGTGAAATTGTTAAAATTTTACAGGCAAAAAAGGTGATTAAATGATAAATCAAACCGATTTAAAAAATTATAAAGATATTTGGGTTATTGCCGAAATTGACGAAATAACTAAACAAATCAGAAGCGTAACTTTAGAATTACTGACTGCCGCAAAAAGACTTTCGGGCGAACTTAACTGCAAAGTCGGGCTTGTTATAATTGGACAGGATAATAAAAAATATTTTGAAGAGTTTGCTAAATACGGCGCAGAGATAATTTATAATATTGAAGATTCTTCTTTTACCCATTATGATACTCAAAATTATGCGCAAATTTTGATTGCTTTAACAAAAAAATATAAACCGGAGGCAATTTTATATCCCTCAACTTATATGGGCAGAGATCTTGCCCCAAGAGTGGCCTCGCGCCTTGGTTGCGGGCTTACGGCTGATTGCACGGCTCTATCGGTAAAAGACGGCTTTTTAGTGCAAAGTCGCCCGGCTTTTGGCGGTAATATTATGGCAGATATTATTTGCCCAAACACAAGACCTCAAATGGCAAGTGTGCGTCCTAATATTTTGCCAAAAACACAAGTAAATAAAATTGCTGATTTAAAAATTATAGAGGAACATTTTAAGGCAGTTTCTTCAAAAGTGCGTTTAGTAAAAACTCAAAAAGATGAAACAAGCGAAATTTTGAAACTTGAAGAAGCCGATATTGTTATTGCTATCGGTAGAGGTGTTAAGGATCAAAAAACTTTTGCTTTTATAAAAGAACTTGCTTCTAAACTCGGTGCGGCACTTGGAGCAACGCGCCCTGTTATAGAAAGCGGACTTTTAGCAAAAAATCATCAAATCGGGCAGAGCGGTGTTAGTATAAAACCAAAAATTTATATTTCTTTTGGGGTTAGCGGTGCTTTACAACATACTATAGGTATGCAAAATTCCGATTTGATTATTTCCGTTAATAAAGATAATAAAGCACCGATATTTAATATTTGCCAATATGGCTTTGTTGCAGAAGCTCAACAAATAGTGCCAAAAATATTACAGGCAATAAATAAATTAAAATAGTGTATAATAAAATTGTATGGAAGAAAATATAAATTCTTTAAAAGAATATTTTAAAGAGATAACAAAAATCGTAGGTCAGATTGACAGAACCAAGGAAACAGAACTTTGGAAAAAGGCGCAAAAGGGGAATAAAAAAGCAGAAAATGATTTGCTTAAAATGCATTTGCGCTTAGTCGTGCCTATTGCAAAAAGATATTTAAAAAAAGGCATTGAGTTAATGGATTTAATTGAAGAGGGAAACCTTGGCCTTTTGCAAGCTATAAAACGTTTTGATCCTAAGAGAGGGTTTCGTTTTTCTACCTATGCGGTACATTGGATAGAGCAATATATAAAAAGATGGGTTGATGAGCAAGTTTCTACTATCAAATTACCGCCACACGCTTGGGATAATTTGAGAACTTGGCTTAAAACTTGGGATACTTTAAAAGTTAAACTTGGCAGAGAACCTTCTTTAAAAGAAATGAGTGTAAAGTTGAATCTTTCTGAAAGGCAGGTTCGTTCTATCTTAGATAGCATGAGTGCAGCTTACGGCGTGGATTCTTTATCTATTACCATTAATGATGATGAAGATTCTTCTTTGGAAAATGTAATTCCGGATGAACCAACTTCTAACCCTGATACTAAAATAATGCTGCAATCAACAAATGCTTTAATGCTTTCTATTTTAAATGAACTTTCCCAAAGGGAAAGAGATATTTTAATTATGCGTTTTGGCGTTGATAGACAAGAACCTTATACCTTGCTTGAAGTGGCTACAAAACTTGGCGTTTCGCGTGAGCGTGTTAGACAAATAGAAGAAAGAGCAATTGCTAAAGTGCGTAAACGCGCAAAAGATTTTGGTATTTGGGAACCTCAAAAACACACCTCAGCAACCATTAATATTCATACAGGTCTAAAAGGAAAAGAGGAAAAGAATTTACTTGGTGATATAAAAGAAACTAAACTTGAAAAAACTATAAGAAAGGATTTAAAAAATGACAAAAGAAGAAATCGTTAGTTTGATTCGTAATGTGCCGGATTTTCCTAAAAAAGGAATTATGTTTAAAGATATTACACCTCTGCTTGCTAACCCGGAAGCTTTTAAAGCAATTATTGATGACCTCGCTGCTTTATGTAAAGATAAAGGCATAACAAAAATTGTTGCCCTTGAATCAAGAGGGTTTATTTTTGGTGCTCCGCTTGCTTATGTTTTAGGGGTTGGTTTTGTTCCTATAAGAAAAAAGGGGAAACTTCCTTATAAAAAACTTAGTATAGAGTTTGATTTGGAATACGGAAAAGATATTATTGAAATACACCAAGATGCTCTTGATAAAAATGATAAAGTTTTGCTTGTAGATGATTTGCTTGCAACAGGTGGCACTATGAGTGCAGCAATAAAACTTATTGAACAACTCGGCGCAAAAATTGAATTGTGTGCTTTTATGTGCGAACTTGAATTTTTAAAAGGTAAAGAAAAACTTTCTGCACCTTCTAAAAGTTTAATTGTGTTTTAAAAGGTTTATTAAGATAACTTTTTAAATTGATATAATTTAAAGAGTTAAATTTTGAAAAATTTTGCCTCGGTAGCTCAACTGGAAGAGCAGATCCGTCCTAAGGATAAGGTTGCAGGTTCGATTCCTGTCCGGGGTGGCTTTAGACGGAGGGCGGTTTTTTAAATAAAAATCCGCCCTTTTACTTGGCTTTATATTTATGAATATATATTATATTCTTGCTAAACTTCCGCAAGTTATAGGTGTAACGGTATTACTATGTGTTATTTTCAGAGTAATATGGGCCTTTTATCGTCATGTCCGTTATGTGGAAGATGGCTTTAGTATAAAAAATATTCATGAATTTTTTGACCCATATAAACAGGGCGTTTTTTATTATAAATATAATTTTACTATAGTAATATGCTTGCTTGCTTTTATTATATTCCTTTGTTATATTTACGTTCCCCATGAAACAATTGAAGAAGGGAAATATATTAAAGATTCACTTTTAACTAATATTTTTACCTGGACGCCTAATTATTTAATTCATGAATTTTCGCATAGATTTTGGGCGTGGTTTGGTTGGGATTGGTGGACAAGTGCAAGCGGTAACGGTATGGAAACACTTCTTCCTTGTTTTATTTATTTGTTTACTTTACAAATACGAGGGGGAAATATCTTTTCGCCATTTTTATTTTTTTGGATAGCTACTACTCTTTATGAAGCTGGTTTTTATGCAAGTGATGCTGTGGCAAGTAAACTTGCTTTAACAAGTAGCGATATGGTTACAAATTTTGAACCAGGAAAAGTGAAAGGTGATTGGTATTATATTTTAAAACCTTTTGGTTTGCTTGATTATGCAGAAGAGATAGGGTTTATTCTTGAAGTTTTGGCTTGTGTATTTTTGGCTTATGCGGTATTTAGCATAATAAACTATTTTATCCGTCTGGCAGAGCCACCCCAAATGGAAAAAGATATATCTTTAAATAAGTTTTAAAAAAGTCTTGAAAAAGCAAGAAATCTCTGTTATACTTAAAGTATGTGTTTATGGAGAAATATTATGAACAAAATAAATAATAAAAAAGGGTTTACCTTATTTGAGGTATTAGTAGTTTGCTTAATAATTGCTATTATCTCTGCTATTGCTGTGCCAACTTATCAATTTTCTGTTGAAAAAAGTCGCGCTGCTAAAGGGGTGATTATGCTTGATAGAATAGCAAAAGCACAGCATACTCATAGGGCAAGATATGGGGCATATTCTGAATCTTTATCAGGGTTACCTTTAGAAATTACCGATACAGAAGGAAATATTTTGAAAACGGCGGAATTTAATGATGAGTTTTTTGATTATAAAATATTCGGTAGCGAATTTGATAGAGCAAGAGCAAGTAGAAATAATGGGGAATATGAGCTTTCTGTAGATTATGGAACAAGTGAAATAATGTGCCGTCCTATAGAACATAGAATATGCCAAGATTTTGGCTATAGAGAAGGCGACGATTTTATTACATGGCCGCAAAAAACAGATTGTGATAGCAGCATTTATGTATATAACCAATATGCTCATTTTAATAATAGCCAATTCTATTGCGTAAGAACTTCATATAAGGATGGAACATATAAAGATAGGGTTTGTTGGAAGCCTGGCAAAGGTAACGAATGCTGGATATTTGATCATAATGGTAATAAGATACAACATTTAGCAGTAGGAACAAATGGACAAGGGGTTAATAATGCTTTATTAGTTTATGATTATGATCCCTTGAATAACAAAAATTATGAACTTTACTGGTATAATACAGATGGTTCTTTTAAGTCATATGGCAAATATGAAAATGGACAATCTTTAATATCTTATAACAGTGGTTCTACTGTAATGAGTGTTTCTGATGGCGGAGGATGGAGTAATTATTGGATGCTTGGATTTAATGAAAATGGAACGCCTAGATATGCTCTGCGCTTTTTAAATGGTAAGCAAGTTAGTCAACAAAATTATAATTCTGACGGACAAATTTCTTCAATAACATATTATCCTGTTAGTGGAGTATCTGCAACGGTGTCTTATAATTCAGATGGAGAAATAGTTTCTTCAAGATGTTATAGTGGCGACTGCGAAGGTTGGAAAGCGCCGGAAAGATCATCTTTGGGGTATGAAAATGGTTTTGAAAGACCGGAATTAGGTAATTATTGTGAAGAAAATCCCGATGAAGATCTTTTGTGTAATTTGTGATTTTACCTGTAAAATAAAAACCCCGTTATTTTTAAAAATAACGGGGTTTTTTATGTCTATTTTAAACTTATTCGCCTAAGATTTCCTTTGGTGTATTAATAATTGCTTTTTTAAGGAAGGGCTTTTTGATAAGTTCTTTCTTTAAAGATTCATCTCTTAAAGAGTTTCTGTAAGAAATATCTTCAAAGGAATATTTAAAGTTTGTGTGTATATCATAAGTGCCGTTGCAAATTGCGGCCACATCTTCTGCAAAGACAATTTCTTCATCAGTAGGTATAACAAAAACTTTAACGGGGCTATCTTTGGTGGAGATTAAACTTTCTGCATTTTTTGTCATAGCGGCAAAGTTTCTTTCTTTGTCATAATGAACGCCCATATATTCAAGGCCTTGAAGGGCTTTTTCTCTATAAACAGGGCCTCTTTCACCTACGCCGGCTGTCCAAACAATAGCATCAACACGGCCTAAAGCAGCAGCATAAGCGCCGATATATTTTTTCATGCGGTAGGCTTCCATTTCAATAGCAAGTTGGCATCTTTCGTCGCCTTTTCCTGCGGCAATTTCAATATCGCGTCTGTCTTGATATTTTTCGGTAATACCTAAAACACCTGATTTTTTATTTAAAATTTTATACATTTCGGCAGGGGAGATATTTTCCCTTTCCATCATCTGGAAGGCAACCGAAGCATCAAAATCGCCGCTTCTTGTGCCCATAATAAGACCTTCAAGAGGGGTTAAACCCATTGAAGTATCATAAGATAAGCCGTTTTTAACAGCGTTCATGCTTGCGCCATTACCGATATGGCAAATAATCAAATTGCAATCAAAGGGGTTTTTGCCAAGCAAGGCAGCAGCTCTTTTTGCGTTGTATAAGAAAGAAGTCCCGTGTGCCCCATAGCGACGCATTTGATATTTTTCATACCATTTATAAGGTAAAGCATACATGTAAGTATGAGGGGGCATGCTTTGGTGCCAGGCAGTATCTGCAATAACAACATGCTTAATATTTGGCATTACGGCAAGCCCTGCTTCCATACCCAAAACATTTGCCGGGTTATGGAGGGGGGCAAGTTGTGCGATTTCTTTAAGATAATTAATAACTTCAGGGGTAATAATTTCAGATTTGGCAAGTTTACCGCCGTGCACGACTCTGTGTCCGGCTGCACCGATAACACTAACATCTTTAATAACGCCGTGTTCTTTATCTGTTAAAGTATTTAAAACCCAGGATATTGCTGTTTTAAAATCCGGGCAAGGGGCGGTTTTTTCAAATTTATCTTTACCGGGGGCTTCTTGAGTTATTTGGGCATCATCATAACCCACACGTTCAATTAAACCTACGGCAATATTTCTTTTATTTGTTTGGTCAAAAAGACTATATTTGACGGAAGAACTTCCGCAGTTAAGACATAGTATTATCATTTAATCTCTCCAAAGTTTAAAATATATCTATATATATTTTACACAATTTTGAAATTCCTTTAAAGCAGAGGTTTTCTTATAAGGGTTTTCGGTAAAAAGCTAAAATTTGTGCAAAAATTTTTATTTCACTATTTTTTAAGGTTTTAGTATCACCTTTAAAATCTTTTAAAATAATGGAATTTTGTTTTACATAAACTTTTTTTATGGTATAACCTTTTGCGGTTTTTATTAAATAAAGTTTTCCGTTTAGGGTTTCTTGTGAGGGAACACAAATAGCATATTCATCTTTACCCGCCCAAGGGCAAGCTTCTTTTGAAATTATTTTGATTGCAAAAGGTTGGGTGTTATTGCCTTCTATCATAATAGGCAAAAATTCTTCTGCCTGAGAATAAATAGGAAAATTAAAATAATCTGTTTTAACTTCACATTGAACACCGATTCTTTTTGCTGCGGGCAAAGAAGATAAAAGTTCGTAAACTTTTTTTTCTGTTAATTTGTAAGCAGAATTTTCTGCGCAGTATAAATCATCATCTTGAAAATAGGAAATTGGTTTTTTAAAAACATTAGATAATTTTGTTAAATTGGCTCTATCGGGTTTAAAGCGATTCTTTACCCAATGAGAAATTACGCTTGAATCTTTTAACCCCAATTTTTTAGCAAGTTCCACTTTTGTCATAGTGGTTGTTTTTAATAATTGTTCTATTTTTTGTCCTAAATTCATAATGAACCTCTTTTTATACCTATAAATACATATAAACAAAAAAATAGATAAATGTCAAACTTTAATAATCGTCTGAAAATTTGACAAAATTTATTTAATATGATACGATTGTATCAGATTTGATACAAAGATGTGTCAAATTAGGCCAAAAGGCCGCACCTGCGGGTAAAGCAAATTTTTAGCCCACGTTAGAAATTTGCGAGACGGCTCTCCCCCAAAGTCCTTTAATAAGGATTGTCGCAAAAAAAGCGACGCCCACCCCGCAGGTGCTTAGTTAGGAGGTGTTTTTATGAAAAATAATTTTTTAAATAAAAAAGCAAAATTACCTGCAGGAGGCAGCTGGGCTGAACTTTATGGAATACTTTCTGATTTGCTTAAAAGACGTAGCTATCTCTTGCCTTTAGCAGAAGAATTTAACTTGATAGATAAAGCTTTAAAACAATATTTTATAGGTGTTAAGGAGTGTTCTATAGAAGGTTTTAAAATAAAAGGGAAATGCGAAGAAAATAAAATTTATAATCTACCCTATAAAGTAAAACAAAAATATGCAACAACAACAAAAAAATGGATTGTTAATATAGAAGAAATTAAAAAATAAAATTTAAAAATCTTAATGGCGGTGCCAAAAAACTACCAAAAACTTCAGTTTCTTATCTCTACTTCCTCCTTAGCACACCTAAAACCCCCGTGCACCGCAACAAACCCCTGCTTTTAAAGGCAGGGGTTTTTAAAAAACATCTTGACAAGTTTAAAAAGTAAGTGTAATATATAAATATATGTTTTAAATTATATTGGAGAGTAAAGTTATGAAAAAAATATCTGCTTTATTACTTTTTTTACTACCTGTTTCCTTTGCTTATGCACAAACTGTAGAAATGACAACAGTTATACCTACAACTCCTTCAGTTGTTGTAGATGAATTAAGAGTTATAGGGGGTAATACTAATAGTAATGTCGGAACAATGAATATTGGTATTGTGCCCAATGATACCGATACCCCATTTCAAAGTCAAACTTTAAGAGTAACAGGTAATACCTCAATTACTTCTGTAATAACTTCAGGGAGAGATTTGTTTGTTAGAGAACCTTTAAGATTTTCTTCTATAAATATTGGTGAGGGTAATGTCTTCACGGATTTAGCAACTTTCCCCAATGTGGAAGGGGGAACCTTTAGAGCTAAAACTATTGGAACAAACAATCAGTCTAATGCAAGTTCTGTAAAAGTAAATACTCTTTCCGGTAAAGAAGTTAAAATTTTAAATGCCGTTGTTGAAGATCCTTTTGGAAGAGGTGCTACTATTGCTAAAAGAAAAAATGTGTATATAGCAACAGAACAAACAAGTGCTAATCAAAACAAATATCACATATATAAACCTTGGGGTGCTCTTCAAACAACAGCTCCTACCAATACACCTAAATGTAATAATAGTGGCGCTCTTTGCACTAAAAATAATTGTTCTGCTTGCACATCAGGCAGTGCAACAGTTTGCTATGATGTAAGAGAAAGAACTTTCCCCTTACCTCAGTATTATGCTGCCGGCGCTATTTATGAAAAAATTGGAACAGCAAAATTCTATTGTAAACCTTCTGATACTTTTAATGAAGCCGGTAATTTAAACAGCAGTTGCAGACATTATATGGTTTATTCTGGTAGAAATACTACTGCTTCTAATACCAATTCTTTTGAGCCGGGTGGTTTTACTTCCGGAACGGGTGCTATTGTTAATCCCTTTAATAATATTAATACTACAAATGCTATAAATAGCAATCTTTCACCGGCTGAAAAGTGCTCTGCAATGTGCTCTGCTAGCGGTTGCACCAATGCTCAAGCAGGAGATTATTTTGTTGCTGTCGATGCTGCCACTACACAAGTAGTAGATTTTACTGCTGTCTTTAATGAAAATTGCCAAAATGCTAATTCTAGCTGGCCTGCAGGTTCTGGTTTAAGTTGCCAAGCCGGGGAAAGAGTTATTGATATTTATGTTCTTAGATGTTATCAGGGTAGCGGTCGTTTAGCTAGACCTGCTGGAACTTATTATCAACAAAGACAAGTTGTATGCAGACAATATAGTAATGTCTATGGTCACGAATCTGGCAATGTTAATCAGATAAAAGATAGATATTTCTTCTATCCTGATTTTGCTTTATCTTTTTCTAATGCTTATGACAGAACAACATTAGAAGATCTTGGTGCTGTTGCTGTTCAAGGTGGAACATCTAATTTCTAATTATGAATACGATAAAAAAAGATTCTAAAGTCGCAATACATTATACTTTACTGGTTGAAGGTCAAATTGCAGATACTTCAAACGGCAGAGGCCCCCTTGAATATACCCAAGGGGCAGGGCAAATCATAGTTGGCTTGGAAGAAGCCCTTGAAGGCCTTAAAGCAGGTGATAAAAAATCTGTTGATATTGAGCCCAAAAAAGCTTACGGCGAAGTCCACCCTGAAGCTAAAAGACGCGTGCCTAAAACCGCTATTACCAATATTGAAACTTTGAAAGTTGGCGATATGGTAGGTGCTAGTGCAAACGGGCATACTTTTAGAGCTAAAATAAGTGAAATTACCGATAGTGAAGTGGAACTTGATTTTAACCATCCTCTTGCCGGTAAAACCTTACACTTTGATGTGGAAGTTGTAAGCGTAAATTAAAAACTTGAAATCTTAGAAATAAAAATCCGCAGGTTTATTTTTAAACTTGCGGATTTTTTATGGAAAAATGTTTTTATTTAAGTAAGTTTTTGTATAGAAATTCTTGTTTTTTAACCATAGTATTTATATCAAAATCTATAAGTAAGGAAGGGCCTTCTATAAATTTAAAATCATTTTGTAAAATTTTTATAATGCTTTTGGCAGCTTTTTGTGTATTGCCAGGGGGAATAAGAAAGCCATTTTTGCTGTCTTTCAAAATTTCTTTAATTCCGCCGACATTATAACAAACCGCCGGCACTTGCATAAAAAGGGCTTCTGCAAGGGCCATAGGCAAACCTTCGCGCACAGAAGTAAGCAAAAAGACATCTGCTAGGGCAAGCAAGTTGTAAATATCGGTTCTTTCGCCTATAAGTTTAAAATTGTTTTCAAGTTTATATTCTTTTATTAAACTTTCTGTTTTTGTTTTTAAAGGGCCAGCTCCGGTATATAAGAAAATAGCTTTTGGATATTTTTGACAGACAATTTGGGCAATTTTAACGCTTTCCTGGGGGGCTTTTTCCGGCTTTAAATTAGCAACTTGTAAAATAATTTTTGTGTCTTGCTTTAAATTAAATTCTTGTAAAAGAGCGGTTTTATTAAAAGATAAGTTTTCTTTAGTTTTTACTTCTACACCGGCTCTAATTAACAGGGTTTTTTCTTTAGAGGTAATTTTGTATTTTAAAGCGGTTTTTAAATCTTCCTCTGATACAAAAATCATAGCATCGGCAAATTTTGCGGCAAACCTTTCAATAAAAATATAAAAATATTTTTTAAAAATATTTTGCCCTTCATAAAAGACAAAACCATGGGTGGTATGAATAACTTTTGCTTTTGTAAAAATTTTTGCCGCAATTCTGCCTAAAATACCGGCTTTGGGGCAGTTTGTATGCACGATAGCAGGGGTAATTTGTTTTAAAATCTTAATAATATTTATAAAAGCAAGAAAATCTTTTATAGGATTAATTCGTCTAACCAAAGAGGGAATAAAATATAAATTTTTTATATTTTTTTTGGCATAATTATCTAAAGTGCCGCCTTGTCCACATAAAAGATAAGTTTCAAAATAATTTTTTGATAAGTGCTCAACACTATATAAAACGCTTTTTTGTGCTCCGCCAAGTTGTAGCTGCGTTATTATAAAAGCGATTTTTTGTTTTGCCATTTATCTGAAACCTTTAAATTAGGGTAATAATATTTGAGTGCTTCCATATAAGATTTATCTTGCTCTGTAAGACCTTTTAAACCATCAACACATAAACCTTCTCCAAGGCCGGTATCTGTTCCCAAGAATAAATATTCTTGCCCTTTATTAACAGGAATATAAAAGAAAAAGTCTGAACGTAAGGTTCCAAGAGCGAGAACTTGGTTTGCCTCTTTAAAAGGCAAAGTTTGCGCTTTATTTGATGTTTTAAAGCTTATTTCTTTAATCCTACCATAAATATCTGTTTGGGCCGGTAAAATGTTTTTAAAAGCAAAATTAATACGATTTTGCATTTCTTTTACAGGTATCATATAAATCCATTTGATATTAGCCCATTGGGTAGGATCTTGGGGGGCGCTTATTAAATCTTTGGGAGGATTAGAAATCATATATTTAAACAAATTAAGAGGGGAGAAAGTATAATCAACTTTTTGTTCGGTATTTTTAATACCTTCTGCTGTTAAATAAGAGCAAGATTGGTAGATTTTTGGTAAAGCAGGGGTATTTGAATCCTGCTCTGTTAATATTTGATTTTCTGTATTCTTAACAGCTTCAATATTTCCGGCTGATTGCATGTTTATTCCGCCGTAATAAAAATCTTTTGTATTATCCGGTAAATCAAAAAGGGCATCTGTTGTTTGAGTTAACGTATTAGCAATTTGCGTTCTTAAAACAATTGCTAAGGCCTGCAAAGTATCGGGATTTTTTTGGCCTTTTGAAAATTGGGTTAAAATAGCCGGTAAGATATCTTCAAGAGTTGTATAGTTTATAAGCTTCATACCCTGATTTTCCGGGATAACAAGTAAAACACCTTTTAGTTCTTTATCACTTAAATTTGCCGTAAAAATATTATCGGTTATAGGATCTTTTACAAGAAAAGTAGAACCATTATTTTGCATTTTTAAAGCAAAAGGTCTTTTGGTAGAAAATTCTTTATGTCCCCATTTATTATTAATATCTATGGAATTTGTTTCAGGATTGAAAACTATGGTTTTAGGACTTAAGGCCTGTCCGGATAAGACAATACCAAGTTTTTCATCTTCTATTACAAAATCTTGCCCGGCATTAAACATAAATTCTTTTACTGATTGTAAAGAACCTTCTTTATCACTATATAAACCAATACGGACAAGTTCACTTTTTGAGGCGGAGGGTTCTTTGGTATAAATTTCATCAAGTTTAGTATAGAAAAGATAGGCATTAGGTCTGTTTTTTAAATATTTTGATAGTTGTTTTGTTTTATTTAAAGCAAATTTATCGTTTGAATCAAGTATTAAGATATTTGCAAAAGATTGCCAAGCGGGTATAAATTCTTTTAATTTTTCCTGGGTTAAACCATAATGAACGAGAGCCGGATAATTGTTGTTGTCGTGAATAAGAGCTTGAGATAAAAGAGTTTGGGCACTTTTATAAGATTTTTCGTTAAAAAGAACTCTTCCTATAAGATACGCCGCATGAGATATGGCATAAGGATTTGAACCATAAATATTCTCAAGTAAAGGGGCAATTTGTTTATATTTTTTAGCAAAGAAAGCAGCGGTTACCAAGGCAAGTTTAGCATTATAAATATATTCAAAATCTGCTGTTAAAAAAAGTAATTTTTGATATTCTTTTTCTGTTTGGGTATAGTTATTTTGGGCGGCATAAATCCAAATTTTTATTAATTGATAAATAGGTTCTCCCTGACTTTCCTCTGTAGCCATGGCTTTATTTATATAATTTAAAGATTTCTTAAAGTCACCCATTTGTAGATAAATTAAAGCGATATTGGCATTTGCTTCCGGCGAGGAGTTCGCTTCTAAAAGCAGTAAGCTTTTATCAATATCTCCTTGTGTATAGGCCTCAAAAGCTTCTTGTAAATCAGGATTATTGTTATAAGATATAACAGATTTTTTTACAATATCTTCATTTAATTTTATATCAGGCAGTTTGTTAACTTGAAGCTGGGTGCCTTGTTGGGCTGTATTTTGTTCTTCTGCTGTATCAATTAAAGTTTCTTCTTGGGCGGGTTGTGGGGTGCGCATAACAAAGTCTTTTTGTGCAGTAATTTCCGCTAAACTTTGAGCTTGTAAGATAGAGCAAATAAATAAAAAAGTAAAAAATAGAGTTGTTTTTTTCATAAAATACTCCTTAAATTACATTTTAAAATCTTTACCAAGATATAAAGAACGGGCTTTTTCATCATTTAAAAGTTTTTCCGGGGCACCTTCAACTAAGATTTTTCCGTCATAAATTAAATAGGCGCGTTGGGTTAAAGGTAAAGTTTCTCTAACATTGTGATCGGTAATTAAAATGCCTATACCTTTATCTCTTAATTTAAAAATCATTTGTCTAAGTTCGGATACGGTTATCGGGTCAATACCTACAAAAGGTTCATCTAGTAGAATAATTTTTGGGTTGCTTATCATACAGCGGGCAATTTCCATACGGCGTTTTTCACCGCCGGATAAACTCCATGCTTTTTGTTTTGCAAGTTTAGTTAGGCCAAATTCTTCCAAGAGAGAGGCAACTTTTTCTTTTTGTTTTTGTTTATTTGGCTCAATTCTTTCCAGTATGGCAAGGAGGTTGTTTTCTACACTGAGGCCTCTAAAAATTGTTGGCTCTTGAGCAAGATAACCAAGACCATATCTGGAGCGTTCATACATAGGCAAAGCGGTTACATCTTTTCCGTCTATAAACACTTTACCGCTGGAAGGTTTAATAAAACCTACCATCATATAAAAACTTGTTGTTTTTCCTGCTCCGTTAGGGCCAAGTAACCCTACAATTTCACCGGAGTTAACGGTAATATTGACCCCTTTTACAACTTTTCTTTCTTTATAAACTTTTTCTATATTTTCTGATTTAAGTTCCATAAATTTATCCTATTCTTTTGAAGTTGCCTGTTTTAATTTTTCAAAATCACTTGCCATAGTAAACCAACCTTGAATATTGCCCTGTGCCTTAAAAATAACTTTTTTTGTGTCAGCCGTAATTTTATCTGCCTGTAAAGCATAATCTCCGTCAACACCAAAACCCCATAAAACAGGTCTTTTACCAAAAGCTTCAAAAACGCCGTTTTGGGTATTAAAAGTTATTGTATCTGCGTAAAGGGTATTGTTTAAGTCGTCAAGTTCGCTGTATCCCGTAATTTTTATAAAATTTGTATCTTTATTAAAATCTACTTTATTTCCGTAAAGATTAAAAGTATTGTTCGGCGTTTTATAAAGGACTTCAATTTGTTTATTTTTTTTGCCAAGAGCATAACCTTTTAAAGTTTTATTATTATAAAAAAACTCTTCTGCTTTTATTTGAGTAAAAATATCTTCTAATTTTTGACTTGCTGAAATATTGCCTTTTAAGAGATAGGTTTGCTCTTTTCTTTGGGATAATCCATAGTCTGCTTTTAGGGAGTAGATATCGTTTTGATAGCGAACATTGCCAATAAATTCTTCTTGTTCTTTTTCTCTGTTAATAAGCCATTTGTCACTTTGAACACTGCCCCCAAGTAAAGCACTTAAATCTTGTTCTGCCATTAAAACAAGCGGGGAAAAACAAAACAAAAGAGCCGTTAATAAGATTTTAATCTTCATTTAAGGCCTCCTGTAAAGTCAAAGGTGCAGGTTTAAAATCTTGCATATCTTTTGGTAAAGTTGTTTTTTGATTAAAAAGTTCTATTTGATTAAAATTATCTGTTGCTTTAAACCCTTTTGCATTAAGAGTTGTTTTGCCTCTTTTCATTTTAATAGGGGTTATAGACCAGGCCTCTTTTTTAGAAGTATCATAGAAAACTTCTGCGGTGTTTATTTTAAATCCTTCTGAAAGAGAAGAGATAAGAACATCCCCTTGCATTACAATTAAGTTTTTGGAAATATCAAACCATCCTTCTTTTGCTTTTAAAGTATTATCCTGCACTCCGTTTTTGTTATAGATAAGTATTGGCCAGTAAAGGCGCACTTGATTTTGAATGTCGTAAAATTCTGCTTTGGCAGCTTTTAAACTCCAATCGTTTTGGGCGCTTTGTGCTTGGCTTATTATTATTTTTGTTGCCTCTTGCTGGGGGCCTGTTTCCTGAGAAATTTGATTTTTATCACCGGAGCAGGCAACAAAAAAAGTAAGCAAAAGAATTAATAATGTTTTCATTTTTTATCAATAAGAGCAATAAACTCTATTAAATTATCCTTATCTAAAAAACCTACAACTTTGCCCTGTTTATTTACGACAGGAGCATTATCAAATTTTTTGTTTATAAAAATTTTTGCTGCTTCTACTGCCGAAGTGTCTTGACTTAAGGCAAAGGGGTTTTTTGTCATAACTTTTGTTATATTTAAAGACAAAATATCTTTTTTAGATTGTAAAGCTCTTCTTAAATCGCCATCTGTGAAATAGCCTTTTAAATTGCCTTTTTTATCAATAATGCTGGCGGCTCCGCTTTTATTTTTTGTCATAACTAAAAGAGTATCTTGCACGCTTGCTTCTTGCAAAACACAAGGATTCTTTTCTTTAAACATAATATCTGCCACCTTACAGGTTAAAAGTTTGCCAAGAGAACCGCCCGGGTGGAAAAAAGCAAAATCAGCTTTTTCAAAGTGTTTAACTTTCATTAAACAAATTGCCATAGCATCCCCAAGGGTAAGCATAGCTGTTGTAGAAGAGGTGGGCGCTAAGTTATAAGGGCAGGCCTCTCTTTGAACATCAACTTCAAGGTGAATATCAGACATCTTTGCTAGACTAGAGTTCTTATTACCTGTCATGGCAATAATTTTAACTTGTTCTTTTTTAAGGGGGGATAAAATTTTATTTAATTCTTCCGTCTGGCCGGAAAAAGATAAAGCAAGCACAATATCTTCTTTTGTAATCATACCAAGGTCGCCATGCATAGCTTCAGTTGGGTGAACAAAGAAGGAGGGCGTGCCTGTTGAGGCAAGAGTTGCGGCAATTTTTCTGCCGATATGCCCGCTTTTACCTATACCCAAAATAACTAAACGGCCTTTACTTTTGGCAATTAAATTAACAGCTTTAACAAAGCTATCATTTAAAATTTCTTGTGTTGTTTTTAAGGCATGCGCCTCATCTTGAAAAACTTTTTTGGCAATTTTTAAAATTTCTTCTTTTGAATATTTTTTTACTTGAGCCATGGGGTAACCTCCAAAGGAATAGCCCTTTTAGCATAAGGACTTGATAATCTATCCGAAATATAGCAAAAAGAAACAAATATTACGCCAAGAATTGCGTAAATTATAAACAAAGTTTTTAAATGTTTCTTTATTAAATCTTTTTCCATTTTTTTACTAAATTATCTATTTTTTTTGTTTGTTCCAGTAAAGTTTTAACTTCTTTAAAATCAAGAGAATTTGCGCTGTCCGATAAGGCCTTTGCAGGGTTTTCGTGTGCTTCAAAGAAGATACCTGCAATGCCAAGTGCGCTGGCACTTCTGGCTAAGGCCATAGCAAAACTTTTATCTCCGCCGGTTTTTTCAAGTCCGGTCGGTTTTTGCATAGAATGGGTTAAATCAAAAATAACAGGGTATCCCGTTCTTTTCATAATTTCAAGAGAGCGCATATCTACCACTAAATCGCCATAACCAAAACAAGTGCCGCGTTCGGTTAAAAGAATATTATTGTTTCCGCAGGCTTCAATTTTTCTAACGGCATTTATAATCGCTTGGGGGGCTAAAAATTGACCTTTTTTAATATTAATTATTTTACCCGTTCTTGCTGCGGCAACGAGCAAATCTGTTTGACGGCATAAAAAAGCCGGTATTTGTAAAATATCTGCTACTTCAGCAGCAACTTCTGCTTGCCAGGGTTCATGAATATCTGTTAAAACAGGCACTTTTAGGGCTTTTTTTGCTTCCTCAAGTATATTTAAACCTTCGTCAATACCAGGGCCTCTAAAAGCATTTATGGTAGAGCGATTTGCTTTATCAAAAGAAGCTTTTAAAATAAAATTATCTTTTACCAAACTTTTTAGTTTTTTGGCGGTTTTTAGATAACTTTCTTTAGATTCAATAACGCAAGGTCCGCCGATATAAACTAAAGGTAAATTATTTGCTAATTTTATATTACCTATTTTAATTGTTTTCATAATTATTTAACCTTTTTAAATTTCTTTGCTGCTTTTATAAGTCCATCAAAAAGCGGATGGGGTTTTTGCGGACGGCTTGCAAATTCCGGATGAAATTGACCGGCAATAAAATAAGGATGATCATGTCTTTCCACGATTTCCGGCAAGACGCCTTTATGCCAGGCACTAACAATAAGCCCATGCTTTTCAAGTAAAGGAACATATTGAGTATTATATTCATAGCGGTGGCGGTGTCTTTCAAAAATTGTAGTTGTCTTATAAAGTTTATAAGCAAGAGTTCCTTTTTTGATAGTTGCTTCATAATTGCCAAGACGCATTGTTCCGCCGAGATTTTTGACTTGTTTTTGTTCTTCCATCATAGTTATAACAGGGTTATCGGTAGATGGGTCAAATTCAATAGAATCGGCTTTAAGTTTGGCAAGATTTCTTGCTGTTTCAATTACGCAGCATTGCATACCAAGGCAAATACCCAAAAAAGGTAATTTGTGTTCTCTAGCGTATTTAATAGCTTCAATTTTGCCGGATATACCGCGTTTGCCAAAACCGCCCGGCACTACGACGGCGGAAACATCTTTTAAGGCAACTTTCATATCGTCTTTTTGGGTATTTACATATTTAACCTTTACGGCTACTTGATTAGACATACCGGCAAGTCTTAAAGATTCAGCAACAGATTTATAAGCATCGGGAAGTTCTGCATATTTACCGGCAATAGCAACTGTTATTTGCTTCTTTAAAGAAGTTGCTTTATTTATAAATTTAAACCAACTTCCATCATTTTTTGTTTTGGGTTTAAGGTCAAGTCTTTTGATAATTAAATCGGTTAACCCTTGTTCTTCAAACTTTTCCGGTAATTGATAAATTGAGGGGACATCTCTTGCTTCTATCACGGCTTCCGGCTCAACACTGCAGAAAAGGGAAAGTTTGTTTTTCATACTTTGGGAAATGGGGTGTTCTGTTCTGCAGATAAGGACATCGGGCTCTATACCGATTTCGCGAAGTTTATTTACAGAGTGTTGCGTCGGTTTTGTTTTTAATTCGTCAGCGGAAGCAATATAAGGTAAAAGGGTTGCGTGAACTGTCATTACATTTTGACGGCCTTTTTCCGTTCTAAATTGACGGGCAGCTTCCAAAAAGGGCAAACTTTCAATATCACCCACCGTTCCGCCGATTTCAATAATAGTTATGTCAAAATCATTTTCAAAGGGGATAAATCTTTGTTTAATTTCATTTGTAACATGGGGAATAACCTGCACGGTGACGCCATTATATTCGCCACGTCTTTCTCTTTCAATAACTGCCTGATAAACAAGACCAGCAGTATTTGTATTTCTTTTTGTCATCGGGACATCAATAAAACGTTCATAAGTGCCAAGGTCAAGGTCGGCTTCAGCTCCGTCGGCTGTAACAAAAACTTCGCCGTGTTGATAAGGGCTAAGTGTGCCCGGGTCAACATTAATATAAGGATCACACTTAATCATATTGACTTTAAAACCTCTAAGTTGCAAGAGTTTTGCTATACTTGATCCGGATATACCTTTACCAAGGGAACTTACTACACCACCTGTTACAAAGATAAATTTTGACATTTTTTAAACTCCTATTTGTTTTGTTTTGCAAATTCTTTTGCTTTATATAAATCTTCAATAGTATCAATAGCAGGGCCAAGTTTTTCTATTAAGATGCTTTCAATAATCATGCCTGCTTCAAGGGCTCTAAGTTGCTCTAATTTTTCCAAATTTTCAAGATTGCTTTTTGGTAGAGAAACGAATTTTTCAAGAGCTTCTCTCTTAAAACCATAAATACCGCAGTGTATATAATAGGGGGCTTTTAAAGACTCTTCGGTATTTTCTCTTTTATAAGGTATTACCGAACGGGAAAAATATAAAGCCCTGCCGTCTTTATTTAATACCGCTTTTACATGGTTTGGATTTGAGACGGAAGAAATATCAAGTGTAGGCATACAAGCCGTCATAATATCGGCTTTAGAGTTTTTTAGTTTTTCAATAACATTTTTTATAGTGTTTGGATTAACAAATGGCTCATCACCCTGCACATTTACTATATATTTTGCCTCTGTTTTTTGGGCAACTTCATAAACTCTGTCGGTTCCGCTTTGGCATTTATCGCTTGTGATAACTGCTTTTGCGCCGAATTTTGCTGCTTCTTCAACAATAATAGGGCTTTCAGTCGCTATAATAACCTCGCCGGAATCTGCCTTTTTACAAGCTTCCCAAACCCATTGCATAACGCTTTTGCCGTCAATTTTTTCAAGCATTTTGCCCGGTAAACGGGTGGAAGCATATCTGGCCGGAATAACAATTAAAGTATCTTTCATTTTAAAACCTCTTTTATTTCTTTTGGAGTTACGCAAGCAGTGCCAAGTTTAGCAACAACTAAACCGGCAGCTTCGTTTGCAATATAAGCCGCTTGCTGTAAGGTTGCCCCGCAGGCAAGTGCTAATGTTAAAACGGAAATAACCGTATCGCCCGCACCTGTTACATCAAAAACTTCCTTTGCGGTTGCATGGATAGTGGTTGTTTTAATTTTTGGCCCTTGTTCAAAAAGACTCATACCTTGTGCACTTCTGGTAATAAGAATACTTTTTGCTTTAAGGGTTTTTAAAATCTTTTTACCCAAATCAAGAACGGCTTTTTCTTCTTTTTTAGGCGGAAGGCCCATACCTTCCCAGGCCTCTTTGGTGTTGGGCGTCATACAAGTTATGTTTTTATACTTTAAGAAATTATCAATTTTAGGATCTACGCAGACAGGTATTTTTTTTGCATTACAAAGGGCAATAATTTCTTGAATATTGTGGTCAGATAACATCCCTTTACCATAGTCAGACATTACAACACCTTTTGCTGTTTTTAAAGCTTTTTTAAAGTTTTGCATACAAGTTTTTGCTGTTTGTGCTTCAAGTTTGGCCTTACTTTCTCTATCTACTCTAACAACTTGCTGGCGTTCTGCAACAATACGGACTTTTTGGGTTGTCGGTCTTGCTGAGTCAATAGTAATATAAGAAGTATTAACACCTTTATCTTTTAAAAATTGTGTTAAAATGCTGCCTTTAATATCTTGACCGACTACTGAAACAAGCGTTGGTTTTGCCCCAAGAACAGCCAAGTTTACGGCCACATTACCGGCTCCGCCGGCAACGAAATCTTCGCTTTCGACATTAACAACAGGAACAGGAGCTTCCGGCGAAATACGGCTTACACTGCCTTTAACAAAGTGATCCAGCATAATATCGCCGATAACGATAATTTCTTTACCTTCAAACTTGTCAATAAATTTTATAAGTTCATTTTTATCCATAATTTATTTCCTTGAATATTCTGTTAATTCAGCTTTTACACTGCCGATAAAAACTTCAACAGCCATTTTAACTGGCATTTTATATTCATCATCAGTAAGCCAAACTTTTAAGCTTTTACCTTTTGAAACAAAAATACCTTCACCGCTTATCATCGGTTCAACTACTATACAATCAAATTTTCCGGCTTTGACTTTAACTTTTTCTCTGCCTAAAACAACAACTTTAAGGGGGTATTGATCGCCTCTATTTACTATATCAAAATAAACTTCACCTTTTAAAGGAAGTTCTTGATTTCTAACGAAATAAAGAGAAGAAAGCATATCAACAATAGTGTTGCCTTCAAATGTATGCGGTTTGTGTTCTAGGTTACCTTTTTTGTCTTTTTTATGTATTGTATAAGTGTGGTTTTTATAGTCAAAAATAAGCCATTCATCACGGGCGTAGGAACCTTCTTTAACGCTTTGCCAATAACCTGTGGAATGGGAAAGGTCTTCTGCTATCCAAGACATATTGATATCTCTAACTTTAAACATTGCATCAATTACGGGATAGCTTTGGGCATAGGCCTCTAATTGATACATTTTTTGGCCATTTGTTTCTACTATTTTTGAGGAATTTAATTGAGCTTTACCTGCTGTTATAAAAGACCAGGAAATATCAAATTTTAATTCTTCGCCGAACCATTTGGGTTTGTTTTCAGAGGGGGTAGTTTCTTTTGCATAATACCAAGGATGAGCAAGGCGATTTTCGGAAGTTAAGAAAATTTGTTCATTTTCATTAATCTGTTTTTGTTCTTGAGTTGTTGTCTTTTCTTCTTTTTTAGTATTTTGGGTATCTGTAGTTGCTGTAGTAGTAGTAGCTTTTGTTTCTTTTTTCGTAGTTTTTTGAGTAGTTGTCTGTTCTTTAGAAGGGGTTTGTGTTTTATCTTCTTCTGTCTTTTGTTCTATAACAGGCGTTTGGTTTGTATCTTCTTCTTGGGGTTGAACATTTTGAGTTTCGGCAACAATTTCTTTACTTGTTGTATGCTGTTTTATCCAACTAGAACCACCACAAGCATTTAAAAATAAAAATGGAAGTAAAGCAAGAATAATTTTCATTTTAAACCCTCTCTTTGAATATATTTTGCCGCACCTAGCAAATCTCGGCAAATTTTAATATCTTTTAAATCTGAAGAATATTTCTTTTGCTGGGCTCTGCCATTAGCAGTTAAAACTAAAATAGAGCGCATATTAAGGTTTTTAGCAAAATCAGTATCGCTCTTTTTATCTCCTATAACAAAAGAGTTATCCTTATCAACATTATACTTTTTTATCAATTTTAAACCCATAGCAGGGGCAGGTTTACGGCAGGGGCAATTTTCACTTGGAGCATGGGGGCAAAAAACGATTTCTTTAACCTCATAAGGTTTTAAAAGAGATAAAAGTCTTTCATGCACTTTTTTTACCTCTTTTTCGGTAAAATAACCGCGCCCTATACCTGATTGGTTTGACACGATAAAAATAGTATAACCAAGTTCTTTAAAAAGTTTAAAAGCAGATTTTGTATTTTTATAAAGTTCAACTTTCTTAGGGTCGCAAAGATAAACCCCCGGTTTTTCTTTAATAACGGTGCCATCTCTATCTAAAAAAAGAGCTTTTATTTTATTTGGCATGGCCTTCCTCTTGCATTTTTTTGCGGCAATTTTCTTCTCTTTTCCAGCGATTATGGGCCCAAAGCCAAGAAGCAGGGTCCATTCTTATCCAATCTTCGTAAATAGTTTTTAATTGTTCGGTATATTTTCTTAAAAGTTCATGGGAAAAATTTTCCTGAGGGGGTAAAATAGGGTCATAAGCCTCGGCGTAAACTTTGCCGTTTTTTCTATACATTCTAATAGGATAAACAGGAACATTCATTTTAAGGGAGAGTAAAGCTGTCATAGGTGCAAGTTCGGCCGGCCTTCCTAAAAAGTTCATATAAAGGGCAGAGGAAATTACGCTTTGGTCACTAACAATACCTAAAACTGCCCCTTGTTTTAAGGCCTTAATACAGGTAAAAAACGGGTTATAGGAGCTTGTTATTTTAGAGCCGTATTTTGTGCGGATATCGTTAAGAGCTTTGTTTACATAAGGGTTTGTTTGCGGTTTACCTACGGATAACATGTTCTTAAATAAAGTGCTACCGGCTATAGCAAACATTTCCCAATTAACAAAGTGCCCCATGTGTAAGATAGTAGGTTTACCGGCATGATTTTCTTTTATAAGGCGGTCAAAATTAATAAACTCAATCTTTTCAAGCATTTTTTCTTTTGACATTAAACTGATTTGGGCAGTTTCAGCCAAAATACGCCCGATATTACGCCAAGATTCTTTTGCTATTTCGGTTGCCTCTTTTTTAGATTTATCAGGAAAGGCCTTTTGTATATCATAAACACTTCTTTTAAAACGTTTTGCCAGTGCAAAAGTTAAAAATACGCCAACGCTTTCGCCGATTTTAAGGGCAACTTTCCAGGGTAAAATGCCCAAAAATAAAACAATTGCTTTTAAAGCCAAATACTCTATATAAAACATGAACTTTTTCATATAAATAAATTATAGCAAATAGCGAGCTTTTATGCTTTTGCCAAATCGGTTAAAAATATAATGCAAAAAATATTTTTTAAAAAGGGAAAAATAAATAAAAATCTAATTAAAAAGGAAAAACCGACGAATATTTGAATTTATCTAGGCCTAAAGACCTAGTTGCGTCTAGGTCCAAAGACTCTAGCAAAAATATAAAAAAGGGAGTAAACTAAAAGTGTAATCAGTAAAATTCTTTAACTAAAGGATAGATTATGAATTTTATAAAATTGCCACACAAAAAAACTTTAACCCTTTTAAGAAAGGCTGTAGCATTGTCTACAGCTTTTCTTTTTTTATTCAATATTTCCGCGGAAGCTTTTGTTAATATTAAACAAGCTATTCCGCAAGAAGTAGCAAAAGAAATAAGAACAATTTTATCAGAAGCTGTCGCGCCGGAACAAACACCCAAAGAATATTTAAAAGATGTTCTTGAAAATATAGAAAAAACAATAACAGAAAGTGATACCCCCAAAGATGACTCAAAAAACCAACCGAAAGATAAAGAAGAAAATAAAATCCCCGAAAAATTAGATTTAAAAACCTATGAAGCCAAATATAAAAAATCACTTGCAATACAATATGAAGACTATAACAAAGAAATAGAATCCCAAGCCAAAGCCGCTCTTGAAGAATTTGATAAAACTGCAGCAGAAGAAATAGAAAAACAAGAAAAACTTTTAACAGCAAATTCCGAAAATACAAAACCAAAATACGAGCTTTTTACTTCAAATGATTTTGAAAAAAATTTTAACCCTACCTTCTCTTATAGAGCAAAATTAGATAATTATATAAATAAACAAAAAAATAAAACAACGCAAACAACAAAGTCAAATTCCTTAAAAATCAAACCAAAAGATACAACCCCACAAAATCCCTTATCAAAAAATTTAACAGAAAAAATTAGAGCCGGTTTAAAAACAAATAATGAGGTTTCCGGCGTTACCGGACAAGAATATTTATTCAATAAACAAGTAGAGGAAATGGAAGCAAATAAGAGAAGGTCCAAACTTGATCAAATAAATCAAAAAATGGAAGATTTCAAGGAAGCTATTAAGGAACAAAGAGGGCTCTATGAAAATGAAATAGCTACTTGGAAAGCAAATGCTTTTAAAAAACTTGAAGAAGAAAAAGAGCAGATGATAAAAAATATTCCTAATTCTTACAAAGAATACGCTGCCTTATATGATAAAGAATTTGCCCAACTTCAAAAAGAAGAAATAGCGTTATACAAAGATTTGATACACGAAACTATAGAAAATTTCAAAAAAACAGCCCCTAATGATTATGAAAGCAAAAAAACTTTCCTTTCAATATTATTTTATCTTACAGCCCTAAAAGGATCCGGTTGGAATAAAAATAATTTTATAACCGGGGAAGATAGAAATTATATAAAAACATTCCTATATAATAATATAGCGCAGAAAAAGAATATATGCACAGGATACACCAAAACAGAACCTGTTTATAATAGTCCCAGTTCTGTAGGTCTTTATGGTGGCAGCCCTAGTGCCGGTAAAATGTTTGATAATCAATGGGCCAAACACGTAGATGGCAAAACGGAATTTATATTAAATAATCCCAATGAATGTGAAATAGCAATAAGTTCCTTAATTCCTTATGCTAATTTAGACGGGGATGGCTATGTTATAAGCAATTTTATAAGAGAATATTGGAATCAGCCGATGTTTGGTGCAATACTATCCTATGCGGTAAAAGCTATGGCAATTACTAAAGTTAGAGGTAAAGAAGCCCTTGGTAAATTTATAGATGAAGCTATAAAAAAAGAAAATGAGGTAAGAAACTCCCATAATGGTTTTTGGGAGACCATGAACCTTCTTACTATGGAAGGGCTTTCTAATTCTGCAATGTATGATGGAAAATATTGCGAACATAATTTATGTTTGTCAGCAGATGGGGGATATGATCAACCTAATGTTTGGGAAGGGGTAGCTGAGATATTATTAAACGAAGGATTTACAGATATTTTAAAGAAAGTAACAGACCAATGTTATATTACAGCCCCTAATGGTGATTATAGACAACAATATTTAAAATGTGGGGGAATATATCCCTTATTATTTGGAACTTTATTATATGCGCCACAACTTGCAGATAGTTTAAAAAGCAAAAGACCTTATAGCGAACAACCCGGGCAAGAAATAGACAGATACGGACATATAAACTACGTAAGCGCGGAGCAGGCAAAGTCAAATAAAAAAGCCAATGACAATTACGATTTGCTTCATAAATACGGAAAAGCCGAATTAATGATGGACTATATAATGGGACAAAGTTTTGAAGGTATGCACCCGGCAAATAAAATGAGAATGACTAACCTTATATCCAAATCAGAATACAGAGATATTTTGGATCCTAAACACCGAATAAATACTTATAATGCGGATTCCAAGATTTACAAAAAAGAATTAAATAAATATAATGCCAAACAGGTTGTATGGGGTTTTACAAGTTATGGCGATTGGTTAGTAGCTTTGTTTTGTACAAAAGATTTAGCAAGAATAGTCTTTAAATTATTTAAGGTAACAAAAGTAGTATCTTTTATAAAAATCTTAGTAAAATTCAAAAATGTCCCAATGAGTTTTGGTAAATCAGTAAAATTAGCCAATCTTTTAAAAGCTAAAGGGATAAGCCCTAAATATATAAGTAAAGTAAACAGATTTAGAAAGATAGTAAAATCACCTATACAAGTTACCAAAAGCACACTAATAGAACGTTTGGGTGGGGAAAGTCGTGCAATGATAGGCAGTGTTTCCGGCAGAATAACCGGGGTTAAAAACGGCGTATTAATAGGGACAAATGAAGTTTTCCGTCCTGTAGCTAAATCATACAGATCGACTAACACTTATAGGCAAGGGGCTATGGGTGGGCTTTATTCCACTCATGCAAATAATCTGCCGGTGGTTGCACAGAAAATGGCTCCAAAAGTTCCTTTTTTGAAGAGAATGAAAACCTTTATTTTAGGGCTTAATCCTTTTATTAAAGCAGAGGGCGGGACTCCCATAAATACTGAAAAATTAACTTTGCAGATTTTTGATAAAAAAGGTAATCCTGTAGAAATAAAAAACATATCCGTCCAAGATGATATTTTGTATGTAAATGATGAAATGTTTAAAGTTTTTAAAGCCTCTTTACCCGAAGAGCAATTAAGTATAATAGCAGATCTTGTAAAACAGCATAAAGTACAACTTGGTATTGACGGCATTTATGTTAAACCTGTTTGGAAAGATTTTAAACCTACTTTAAGGCAAAAATTTAACTCACTTGATACTTATAGCGAATTAGTTAATATTTATGACGAAACCGGCAAAGTAATTATGCAACTTGGCTTAGATAGAGCTTTGCCTCAAGAGGCGGCCTTGCTTGAGAAATTAGGCGTTGCAAATCCTTATAATTCTCTTGGTAAAAAAGTAGTTTCTTGGTTTAGAAAAGAACCTAAAGCATCTCCCAAAAAAGCCAGAAAATCACCAAGTAAAAATGCCAGACTTATATATATGGATGGTGCTTTATATCTTGAGGAAGGTGGCCTAACTCTAACCAAAATGGAAGAATTGAGCGGATTTTCCTTACCTAAAAAAGCCGTGTGTAATATGACTAAGGGAAAACAAATAGCCTTTTTAACAGATTTATTTAGCATGCCTAGCAAGACACCTGCTAAGACACCTTTGAAATTTT
>JAEEGL015929323.1_pt1 | contig 30287 bp, 25 predicted proteins | sample 9134231 | NCBI WGS metagenome assembly JAEEGL01 (sample SAMN16246548, study PRJNA631951) | gut metagenome | biome: gut microbiome; feature: rumen; material: fiber-attached | host: Bos | place: Iran: Karaj | collected 2018-10 | reverse complement strand
TGGCTCAAACTTGACCCAAACGTCACCGTACTGACCACGACCACCAGACTGCTTGATGTGTTTACCCTGCGCCTCGGCGGTGCCACGAATCGTCTCGCGGTATGCCACCTGTGGTGCACCAGTGTTGGCTTCTACGCCGTGCTCGCGTTTCAAGCGGTCAATAATAATCTCAAGGTGAAGCTCACCCATACCAGAAATAATGGTCTGGCCGGTTTCTTCATCGGTGTGAACGCGGAAAGTTGGGTCCTCTTCGGCGAGCTTAGAAAGCCCGAGACCCATTTTTTCCTGGTCGGCCTTAGTCTTTGGTTCCACGGCAATCGATACCGGTGGATCTGGGAAGTCAATCGACTCTAGAAGAATCGGATGTGCTGGGCTGCAAATCGTCGTACCGGTGGTACAGTTCTTAAGTCCTACCACCGCTGCGATATCGCCAGCCTTGATTTCAGAAATCTCTTTCCGATCGTTTGCGTGCATACGTACCAAGCGGCCGATGCGCTCTTTGTCGCCAGTCGTGGCATTCATCACGGTGTCACCGGACCTGAGGGTACCAGCATATACGCGAATAAAGATAAGCTTACCCACAAATGGGTCGGTAGCAATCTTAAATGCGAGAGCGGTGAGTGGCTCGGAATTTTCAGCCTTACGCACAATCTGATCACCGGTCTTAGGATCGGTACCAACGGTCTGACCTTGGTCACGGTCAAGTGGAGATGGCAAATAGTCGGTCATTAGGTCGAGAACTTTTTCTACGATCACGCCACGACCATCGCCACCGGTTACTAGGAAGAAATCACCGTCAAGCACGCGCTTTCTAAGTGCAGCTTTGAGCTCCACCTCAGTGATAGCCTCTTCGCCCTGAGAGAAATACTTGTCCATCAAAGCTTCATCGGCTTGCACAGCTTCTTCTACGAGCATCGAACGAGCATTCTTAGCCTTCTCAAGCATGTCGGCTGGAATTTCGCCCACGGTTAGCTCGTGGTCAGCGTAATCTTTATAGGTGTAAGCCTTCATATCTACGAGGTCTACTACGCCACAGATATCCTTTTCAAAACCAATTGGCAAATGAATCGCCACTGCGTTTTTAGACAAACGCTTGTGGATTGAATCGAGCGACTTATAGAAATCGCCGCCGATTTGGTTGATTTTATTTACAAAACAAATGCGTGGAATTCCGTACTTGGTTGCCTGGCGCCACACCGTCTCAGACTGTGCCTCGACGCCCATTTTACCATCAAATACCACCACTGCGCCATCTAGCACGCGAAGTGAGCGCTCCACCTCAGCGGTAAAGTCGATGTGCCCCGGGGTATCGATAATGTTGATTTGATGATTTTTCCAGTAAACCGTCACAGCAGCTGAGGTAATCGTGATACCACGTTCCTTTTCCTGCTCCATCCAGTCGGTATCAGCACCACCGGTGCCGCCCTTTACTAGGTCAATTTTGTGTTTAAGACCTGTGCGATATAGAATCGCTTCCGAGGTCGTCGTCTTGCCGGCGTCAATATGCGCAATAATACCAATATTCCGCAACTTAGCCAGGTCGTTTATCTCAGTAGCCATACGCTCCTTTATTAAAATTATTATTATAAGTCCTTAAGTTCCACGCTCAAAAAGACATATTTTTACTATTATATCATAAAAATTAAAAAATACATAAAAAATGCCCCGGGCTTTTAGGCCCAGGGCGGGGGTGTTAACTCAGGGTCGTGTGGATCACGGTAATCTGTACGTTCCCTGGTTCGTGTTGCGCGGCAACATTGTGCTGTTGGCGCAGGAACTCCTGCAGGTAGTTAAACAGGGCGTCGACAAAGTCGCACATCCTGTCCTGGGGCATTCCGCTCCACTCCTGCAGGATAGAAGCATTCAGGCTCTTTGCCGGGGCCATCGTGGAGCCAAGGAACTCTGTATAATACAAGAATTCCCGAAGCGGCATCCCGGTCTCGGCCTTTACCAGATGAAAGCCCCTGCCAATGGAGATTGCTCCCTTCCGGAGGCTTCGCGGCAACCGTCCGTACCAGCAGAGGATATTATATCCTCCAAACTGATAGGCGAGCTTCATCGCCTCTTCTTTCAGGGCAGCCATCCCGCAGCACTGCAGAACCGTCCGAGCCTCAGCCGGAAGGCTGAGAAGGTAGAGATCGCTGACCAGAATCTCGGCCATAACCTCATCCATCTCCTTTCGCCCGAGATCGGGAGCATGGTCGTGCCCCTGAGCTGCGCGGAAGAAGGTGCGCTTTGCTTCAGGTGACCAGCTGTGCTGGTCGTACCAGTTGCCCTTGATGGTCTTAGCTCTTGCACCATCAAAATTCGTAAATTCCTGGTCCCTCTTACTCATGGATAACCCCCTCCTTTTAATTTTTTTGAAAGTAGCGAGACCTTCTTTAATTATATCACAAAACACCAAAAAAGTCAACGTTAGTGCAATAATTTGCTATTTTTAGGCTAATTTCTTTCGTAAGATTTCTTGTACGGCGGATGGGTTTGCTTTGCCGTGAGACTCTTTCATCACCTGACCTACGAGGAATCCGACCACTTTTTCCTCACCATTCCTAAAATCATCTTGGGCTTTTTTAGTCTCTGGCTTTGCGAGGACTACGTCTACTATTTTCTCTAGTGCCCCAAGGTCGTTCTCCTGGATTAGTCCTAATTCCTTTGCGATCTGCCTTGCCCCTCTTCCCTTCATCTGTGGGTCAAATAATCTGAGGAAGACTTCCTTCGTCGCAGTGGATGATAGCTCTTTTTTCTCATTCATCTCGGCAAGTTCGCTAAGCTCCGCCGCGGTCGGCAAATCATTGAGATATTCCGCCGATTTTTCCTCCGCTAAAAGCACCGAGGTAAACAGATTAGAAACTAGCGAAATCGCATGGGGGGCGATTTCTCCTAATCTACCCATCAGTTCTGGGTAATCAAGCAAAATTTCCAGAGTATCAGTAGGTATAACTGGCCCAAACTTTGCTCTGTAGCTAGCTGGCATCAGTGGTAACTTTGCCGACTCGGCCTCAATAAACTCCTCCGATAATCTGATTGGTGGCAAATCTGGCTCCGGCATATAGCGATAATCCGCTGCTACTTCCTTAGATCTTTGAGGTGACGTCTTACCGGTCGCATCGCTCCAGCCTAAGGTCTGCTGGACTACTTTTTCGCCTGACTCTAGCACCTTGGTCTGCCTTGCAATTTCATATTCTACGGCTCGCTCTACGCTTCTAAATGAATTTAGGTTTTTTACTTCCGTCCTAGTACCGAGCTTATCGGAACCCTCCGGCGCCAATGATGTGTTTACGTCAAATCGCATATTGCCATTATAGAGGTCGCCATAAGTCACTCCGGCGTAACGCATCAGGCGCCACAGCTCTTTGCAATAATCATGGGCATCCTTAGCTGAGTGGATGTCTGGCATTGATACGATTTCGATCAGTGGCGTATCAACCCGGTTTAAATCTACTAACGAATATCCGTCAAAATGCGTCAATTTTCCCGCATCGCCCTCGAGGTGTGCATGCTCAATCCGGACTTTAGTTCCCGACGGCAATTCTACATACCCCGCTCCAATAATCGGATGATAAAACTGCGTAATCTGATACCCCTTCGGTGAATCTGGATAGAAATAATGTTTTCGGTCAAACCTAGAGTATGAATTGATTTCACAGTTCATCGCTCGCCCCGCAAGGATAGCTAGGCGCACTGCTTCACCATTCAATCTTGGGAGCATCCCGGGCAAAGCGTAATCCACCGGCGACACGCACGAATTTGGCTCTTTACCCCTAGCATCGTTATCTACTTCAGAAAACAACTTAGTCTTCGTGCAAAGCTGCACGTGGCATTCAATTCCAATCGTCGGTACGTATTTCATATTGCTCCTAAATCCTTTAATGCTTGTTTGTAAATCGCGAGTGCCCCCGCTGCTTGTCGGTATGAGATTTCCATTCCGTCTTCGTGCGCAATCATGTTGCGTAGCTTGTGTGCTCGCCACACCGCGTTGACATCTGTAAATCTATCGCCAGACCTTTTGAGCCTATCCCCCATCGTTTTGCCAGGTACGCCAGCCTCTATTAAGGCCTTATCTAGTAGCTTATCGCCGTCAATAATAGATAGTGAGAAAGTCGCCAAATTCTCCTTGTTTAGGCGGTTTTCAATCCTGAGAAATCTTGTCTGATATTCTTCCTGATTAAATCTATGCGCACGTTTTTTGGTCAAAATCATCGCAACGAGCACTAGTGCCGCCACAATGATGATGGCGATCACAAAAGTCACAACTCCGCCGTCCATTACTTCATCTCCTTGACAAAATCAAAAAAGTGTGCTATAATAGAAGTATATTTACTCATCTTGTAACTCCTTGGCAAATTCAATTAGCGCCTTGTCTTGCCTGCGCGGTGCTACCAGTTGCAAACCAATCGGTAGGCCAGCTTTATTTTTTCCAGCTGGGATTGCGAGCCCTGGTACGCCAGCGAGATTTAGTGACACACTCATCAAATCTTCCAGATACATAGCTACTGGGTCGTTTACCTTTTCGCCAAGCTTAAACGCTGGGCTTGGCGACACTGGTGTCAAGATAAAGTCGCATTTTTCAAAGGCTTTTTTATACTCATCCGCAATCATGGTGCGCGCCTTTGCTGCCTTTAAGAAATACGCATCAAAGAATCCGCTAGATAGTACGAAATTGCCAATCATAATTCGCCGCTTGTTTTCCGGCATAAAACCTTCGCTCCTAGTATTACCATACAAGCTGTCTAGGTCGCCAGACTTTTCCGACCGAAAACCATATCTCACTCCGTCATACCGCGATAAATTCGATGCCACTTCGGCCGGTTGAATGATGTAATAAACTGCGAGCGCATACTTTAAACTCGGCATCTCAAGCTCCACAATCTCATGCCCCTTAGACTTTAAAAGCTCACACTTCTTCTTCAGCGTCTCCCGAATCTCCGCATCCACCACATCGTTATCAAAATCCTTGATGATGCCAATCCGCAATTTAGGCGATTCGAGACCTTCCGCGACAACGGGAGCGGACTGAGCGGTGGAGCCCCGTAACGACGGGCGCGAAGCTGCGGGTCGAGAATCGCCTAATTGCGGATTGGTATTATAGAAATCTGGTAGCGTAGTCATGTCTTTCGGATCCCGTCCGGAAGCAACCGACATCAAAAGATCCATATCCTCTGGTGTCTTAGTGAAAAATCCAATACAGTCTAGCGACGAAGCCATCGCTACCACCCCGTAACGCGAAACGGCGCCATAGGTTGGTTTGAGCCCATACACTCCATTAAACGAAGCCGGCTGCCGAATCGATCCACCAGTATCGGTCCCGGTCGCAAATTCCACGATATCAAGTGCCACCGCCGCCGCTGATCCACCAGATGACCCACCAGCTACACGGGTCTTATCGTATGCATTTAGGGTCGGCCCATAGTACGAATTTTCAGTAGATGACCCATGTGCAAAGGCATCAAGATTGGTTCGTCCAATCATGATTGCGCCCTCATTTTCGAGCCTCTCCACTGCGGTAGCCGTAATCGGCGATGCGCAGCCCTCCAAAATATGCGCCGACGCCGTCGTGTCGCCACGTGTTGACATAAAATTATCTTTCAAAGCATACGGCACCCCGGCGAGTCGCCCGACTTTTTCCCCCCGCGCGATTTTATCGTCAATCTCGGCTGCCCTCTTTAGTGCCCCCTCTTCGTCGATAAAAGTAAAAATATTATAATCCGCAAAATGCTTCGCTTTTTCAAGCGCGTCTTTTACTAATCTGGTTGCTGTCACGGTTTTGTTGGCGATTTTCATAAGACTTTTGGTACCTTTATTTGGTTATCTTTTTCCTCTTTGGTTAGCGCAAGGAGCTGCTCCCTGGAAGCATCCTGCTCTAAGATCTCATCACCCCTCCAGACGTTTTCCATCTCAAACACCTGGTAGGTTGGCTCCACACCATCAGTATTTAGCTCGTCCAGCTGGGAAATATATTTAATAATCTCCGAAATATCCTTGCTCAGGCTCTCTATCTCTTTCTCTGATAAATCAAAATTAGACAGCCTTCCAAGATGTATAATATCCTCGCGTTTTATCTCCATGAAGATATTATATCACTATTTCACGTTTCTGAATAAGATTTTCTTTACTCGTGCGAGTACTGGCTTTACTTCGTCGAGATCCAGGAAGTAGCTTGCGATTACATATGCCACTACCGAGCCTGCGGTAATTATCAAAAACTTCGGCACGGTAATCACTAGCGACACGTCTGTCGCCATCAGAGGGATAAACTTGGTGAGCGAAAACGCCACGCATCCAGCAATCACCGTCGCAAAAGTCATCCTGATAGTCCCCTGCCAAAAATCGCGAGTGAGAAGCTTCCGCCCGCTCCGCTTCTCCAAGATTGCGAGCAATATTATAATCTCAATCACCGCCCCAAGCGACTGCGCCATACCTAGACCATCTACACCCCAACCAAGCAAGAAAAACCACACTGAAAACACAATCGTGAGACCAATAGCCACGATTGATACTCTAAATGGCGTCTTGGTGTCTTGGTACGCATAAAATCCTCGCGACGCAATATGAAACACGCTCCTTGCAAAAATCGCCACACATAGAGTCCCTAGGATTGATGCGATTGTACCATTTTGGTCACTACTACCGATGTTGGAAATAAAGCTCGTCACGTATCCCCGAGTAAAGAATGCCACTACTGCTACCGGTAAAGAAATCCACAAAATCATCCGGAGGGCTTTCCTGAACGTATTGTAAAATTCATTTTCATCGCCAGCCCCCAGCTCCTCGGTCAATTTCGGGAAAAACGCCGTCGAAATCGCTACGCCAATCAAATTTACTGGCATCTGATGCAAAGATGAGGCCTGGTTAAACGATCGCACCGCCCCAGCCCCCATCCGTGATGACAGATTTGTATTTACGATAGCATTGACATAGTCAATCCCCTGATCCAGTGACCGCGGCGGCAATAATTTTAAAATAGTCCGAAAGCCTTGGTTTTTCCAGGCAATTTTAAATTCATAGTCAAACCCTAGCCCAAACAGCCCAATCAGAGACACGATAAGCTGCATCACGGCGCCTAAAATCACGCCGATCGCTACCCCCATGATACCACCCTCAAACAGCTGCACTCCAAACAGATTAATCCCACCAGTAAACCAGGTAATACCAATAATAATTCCTATATTATATATAGCGGGTGCAAACGCATAAAACACAAATCTCCCCACCGCTTGCTGCATCGAGGTCAGCACGGTAGCAATACTAAATAGGAATGGATTTATCGCAATCACCCGCGTCATATTGATTGCCAGAATCATGCCAGATTCGTCGAGGCCAGGCGAAACTATATATCTAATTAATGGGTCCGCAAATATCATAATTAGCACGCTAGTTATTAGCGTCAAAAGTGCTAGCAAATTCAGTAGCGATGAAGACATTTCCCAGGCGGATTTTTTATTCCCTTTTATCAAACGCTCATTAAATACCGGTATAAACGATACGGCTAACGCCCCAGAAGTCAAAATAAAAAACATAAAATCCGGAATCGTAAATGCTGCCGTGTAAGCGTCGATGCCGGTGGGGTAAGTACCAAGATAATATGAATTTAGAAGCCTATCGCGAAAAAGCCCAAGCAGTGCCGAAATCAGTGTAGAAGAAGCTAGTACAATCGCCGCGGATTTTACCGACATCTTGGCGCTTGCCATTTTTACGACCGATCGGAACCTAAACTTTTTCATAACTATTATTATAACACGTGTTATAATATATAATATGGTAAAAAAGAAAATTGAAGTTAGTTTACCATCCAAAAAGGATGATAAGGCTAAGGTTTCTTTGCCACCAACAAAGAGGCCATTAGGTAAAGCAATTAAAGAGGTAAAAGAGATCAAAAAAGTCAAAGAGCCTCAAAAAGAGCCTAAAGAACCCGAAGAATCCAAAGAAAGTTTGGACGAACCAAAAGAAAAGCTAACTTTTAAAAATTTTCCGGTTAAAGCAAAAGAGTTTTTTATGAGTTATAAAGAAAAAAGAAAAGCAAGAAAAGAAGCTGAAGCTAGGCGTCACGCCGAAGATCTGGCAACTTTACCAAAAGAGCCGATTAAGCGCTTCTTTGCTAGACTTCATCCAAAGCGCGTCTTTCGTTGGTGGTTTTCCTGGCGTGGCCAAAAAGCCATCCTCAAGACTATCGGCATATTGTTTCTATTGATGGTTATTGGTATCGGCGGCCTATTCCTATACTACAAACCACAATTAGATGAAATGCGACTTGAGGAGATGAATATTTCCGAGACGGTCAACACATATCTAGATCGCAATGGCGTTGTGTTGTGGAAAGATACTGGTAACGACAACTACCGCCTAGTAGTCGATCAAGATGAAATTAGCCCGTACATGTACCAAGCGACTATCGCCATCGAGGACCGTAATTTTTACAACCATATCGGGGTTGACCCGGTTGGTCTTATCCGCGCCGTAATATCTACGGTGACCGGTCATGGTGTCCAGGGCGGTTCGACGCTCACTCAGCAGCTCATCAAGCAGGTTTACTTCGCCGATGAGGCTCAGAGTGAAAACCGTGGTGGCTTGCAGCGAAAGATCAAAGAGCTAATTCTAGCTATCGAGCTCGAACGCATGTATACAAAAGACCAGATTATTACCATGTATCTCAACCAATCACCTTATGGTGGTCGACGCAACGGTGTAGAATCTGCTGCTAGGACTTATTTTGGTAAATCCGCCAAGGATTTGACTCTTGCTGAGTCGGCGCTTCTTGCATCCATCCCAAATAATCCAGCTGTATTTAACCCATACAACGAATATGGTCATGACCAACTCATCTGGCGCCAGCAGCACACACTGGACGCTATGGCAGAGATGGGCTACATCACCAAAGAGGAAGCTGAGGCTGCAAAGGAAGTCGCAATCCTTGATACGATTAGGCCAGAGTCTAGTCAATATTCTGATATGATTGCACCGCATTTTGTGCTTGAGGTTCGTTCTCAGCTTGAAGAAAAATACGGCATTTCCACCATGCGCGCTGGTGGCTGGACTATCACTACCACGCTTGATGCTCGCGCCCAGCAAATTGCCGAAGACGCCGTGAAGGTCGGTGAGGGCAACACTTATGCCAACAATAGTGATGATATCGCTCTGGTTTCAGTGGACGTTGAGACTTCTCAAGTTATTGCCATGGTGGGGTCAATTGATTTTTACAACACGACTTATGGTGAGCTAAACGTCACCACCGACGCATTGATTGAGCCAGGCTCCACAATTAAGCCAATTCTTGACTATTCCCCACTCTTTATGCAGCGCGAAGGTATCAACTATGGACCAGGTTCAATCTTGAAGGATGAAAACATTAATTCTACTTATTGTGCTGGCTATTCTGGTGCCTGTTCGCTCACTAATGCCACTGGTACTTTCTATGGTGATGTCTCGATTCGCTTCTCTCTCGGCCATTCATTAAATATCGCAGCGGTCAAGGCTCTATATATTAATGGCATTGACAACTCTCTAGAGGTCGCACATGCACTTGGTGATACTTCTTACTGTGCCAACCGTAGCGGTTATGGCCTCTCTATCGCCATCGGCTCCGGCTGTGGTGTCAAAATGGTCGAACACGCCAACGCCTACGCTTCCCTCGCTCGTGGTGGCTCATACAAGGATCTCTCGTATATATTGGAAGTTAAAAACTCCGCCGGTGACGTTATTGAATCCTGGACTGATTCGCCAGCTACTCGTGTCGTAGACGAGCAGGTTGCCTACATGATTTCAAATATCCTTAGCGACCCATCTGCTCGCTTTGGCATCTATGCACCTGGTGGTTCACAAAGCTATGGTTATGTAGTGCCAGGCGTCTGGACGGCCACCAAGACCGGTACGACCACTACGTCAAATTCTGCCGTCACCAAAGATTCACTCATCGAAAGTTATTCCACCGCACTCTCGACCCTCGTCTGGAACGGCAATCACGACGGCTCTGGTCTTTCGTCGAACTCTAACCTAGTCGCCCGTACCACTGTCGGTACCTACATGGAGCGTGTCCATAAAGAAGTCTACGGTCCAGATGGCAAGTGGAAATCTGGCGATCAGCCAGCTAGACCAGCCGGCATCAAGACCCTTACCGTCAACGGCGTATCAGACATCTGGCCAAGCTGGTTTAATCCGGAGAAAAACTCTGGTGTCGTCAAAGAGACCCTAACATTCAATAAATATAATCATTTGCTAGCCTCGAGCTGTACGCCAAGCGATTACAAGATTGAAATTGAAGTTACCAAAGTCACTGATCCAATGACTGGCAAAGATAACTATAAGGTGCCAGAACCATACGACAAAGAAACGGAAGATACCTGTACTTATACCCCACCAGAGGTTGCGGTCTCTACTAGCGGCAATAAGATTATCGCTACGGTAAAGAAAGGCTCTCTAGGTATCGCCGGCTACTCATTGTATATTAATGATACTGAAAAGAAGGGCATTTCACTTGGTAGTGACGGTGTGATTGGTGGCTATACTCTAGATGGTTCTGAGTCATCCATCAAGTTTGTGGTTACAGATGAGGCTGGCTACACGGCAACCGGGTCGATGAAACTCACCCCCACCAAGCCTTCAAAGCCAGAAGAAAAACCAAAAGAAGATTAACGACTAGGCGTTTTCCTCTTAGCCTGCTCAGCTATCCGCGCAAAAATCATTTTGCCGGCCGGGGTCTCATAGAATCTTACAAATTCTATCATGACTTCTTGTCCGATTTTGTGAGAGGCTTTGTCTACTACAATCATAGTTCCGTCAGATGCGTGACCAATTCCCTGTCCGCGCCCTGAACCTTTTTCTAAAATTTTTATCTTCATTCGTTCGCCTGGCAAAAAATCTTTTCTCACGGCGAGTGCCAAATCATTGATGTTGAGGGTTGGGATTTTTTCTGCCGTCGCGACTTTGATGAGATTAAAATCAAGTGTCAATACAGTGCCTTTGTTTTCTTTTGCATATTTTAGTAACTTTTCATCTACTTTTTTAGGTCCGTCTGTGTCATCTATTATTTCGGTATTTACTTCTATTACACGTTCGAGCTCCGCTACGACCTCAAGCCCAGCTCTTGCCCTGCTACGTTTTTCTGAGTCTTTGCCGTCCGCCAGGAGCTGTAATTCTAGTAGTACCGACCGAAGGATTATTAAATCGCCATCAATGAAACCACTTCTTGCAATATTGAGAATTCTCCCATCGATTAATACTGACGTGTCGACATAAATTTTTCGCTTTCCGCCAGATACCGGCCTCACTTTGCGAAAAAGTAGCACAGTTGTCTCAGATAAAATCAACAATGAAATAATTAAAATCAAAATTTCCATGAGAAGTATTATAACAGAAATTTCTATTTTATCAAATCCACGCCATTCTGCACGGCATATTCATGATTGTCATCCATGATTTTTTGGTATTTCTGTACCAGATCTTCTCGTCCCAGCGTTTTTGCCACGTCGATTGCAAGATCGTATCTAGATGCCGCATTTCGTCTCAACATCTCAAATGGTGTTGTAGTTGAACCTTCCTCATTAAAACCATGCACGCGCATTCTGCGCCTATCGGCATAATTTTCCAAAATAGTCTCCATGATTTCTGGATAGCCATGGAAGTTTACGATGATTGGGCAATGTTTTGTAAATAGTTCGTCAAATTTTTCGGTAGTTAATTTATTTTCAGTCGTGCCAATTGCGCGGTATGACAAAGCATTGATCCCCACGAATCTAAATCCTAACCCCGGCAAATCTTCGCGCAAAATCTTTATTGCTTCAAGTGTTTCGCGCGTTACGATATCTCCGGCCGCCGCAAACACGAAATCTGGATCTTCGTCCGATATAAATTGGTAAATTGACGCGCCACCGTTACTAAATAGCGACTTAGCCTGGTGCGGGTCGAGAAATCTTGGCTCGTCAATCTTATTAAATGTTGTAAGATTTACAACATTATGAGATGAAATCATGAAATTAAATGCTTCTTCCGCCGCGACGTCATCCACTGGAAAAATACAGTTAGTCAAATTGGACGGTATGCTGAGTAACTGCGAAATCAAGGCTGGACTTTGATGTGTGAAGCCATTGTGGTCTTGTCGCCAGCAAGTCGAGGTAGATAGCAGATTTACGGCCGGCATTGGATCTCGCCATGCTACGGTTTTGGATTGCTTGATAAACTTAATTTGTTGTAGCAGTTGCGCTGTAATAATCGGGAAAAACGCCTCGTAGCTTCCCATCATCGCTTGCTCGCCATTTGATAGATGTCCGGTCATGGTAGAAAACAATACATTCTCAGACAGCATCTCTACGATTCTCCCGTTCGGCGATTCTGGCAAATCTCCAGATTCCGTTGGCATTCCCCAGGCGCGCTTTTCTATGTCAAACACCGCATCAAATTTATTCGACGTCGTCTCATCTGGCGAAAAGAAATAAAAATGCGGATCATCTTCTAGCTCACGCTTCAATAACTCCCCGATTCTCTTGGCGGGCGAATAAAGTTCATCGCCCGGGCTGTCATCCTTGCCAATAGCCTTGGACGGGTGACGGTTTTGTAGGGGGACCCCCGCGGAGACTTGGCGACGCGGGGGATGACAAAACCGGCAGGACCCGTCCCGGATATTATCGAGTAGCTGCCCGGGGTGATAGCTTTTTAACCATCCTTCAAGTTCGCGTAATTCTTTTTCGTCACTAGAAGGATTCTTTAGTGGAATTTGATGCGCTTCGTGTCCACGATTCGGACCGCCCTCACCTTTTTCCGTCTTTAAAATATAAAACGGAGAATCTACTTTTAGATGCAAAGCCTCCTGGAATGTTTCCGGGTCATCACCACGAATCCACACTGGAGTATATCCAAATCCTCGTATCATTTCGTTTAATTCCCGCTCAGATTTTCGCGCATAAATCGACGGCGCCGAAATCTTGTAGCCATTTAGATGTAGGATTGGTAAAACTTTACCATGTTTCCCGCCGTCAAAAATGTTATGCAAGTTCAGTGAACCTATCGCCGTGGCGGTCTCCAGCTCACCATCACCAATCATCACCGCCAAGGTTTTTTCTGGATGCCCCATCGCCACGCCATAAGCGTTGGCAAGTGCATAACCTAGTTCCCCACCTTCAGTAATCACTCCGGGGGTAAAAGGACTAGTGTGACTCGGAAAGCCATCTGGCCATGAAAATTCTCGGCAAAGATATTCTAGGCCAGCACGGTCCACGCTTGCCTTTTTGTCTACCTCGGCTAGCTTTTCATCTAGCCATAAATTCGCATTAAGCGCCGGAAATCCGTGTCCTGGCCCTAGTACAAATGTAAAATTCGGGTCATCCGCATACGCTGCGACTAGATTAGCGTACGCCACATTAATCCCGTGACAAGTTCCCCAGTGCCCAAGCAGCCTTGGCTTTATGTCTTCAGGTCTCAACTCCCTTTCCAGCAAAAAATTGTCTTTCAAATAAAGCTGAGCCACGCACAAAAAATCGCACATCTCAATGCGTCGTCGGATTTCCTCAATTTTGCCAGCGCCCACCGTTTTCATATACTTTAATTATACCATAAACTCTTTAATTCGCGACACTTCGTCGCGAAGCGCTGCGGCTTTTTCAAATTCAAGGTTTGCCGCTGCAAGTTGCATCTCGGAAGATAACTGTTTGATAAGTCCTGGCAATTCATCTTTTGGTATTTTTCGGATATCGAGCTTATTTTCTTTTTCCTTTTCTGGTATCAAAGCGCGCAGGCCCGCCGAAATTTCCTTTTTGATCGAAGTTGGCGTAATGTTATGCTCAAAATTATATTGTTTCTGGATTTCGCGTCGCCGATTGGTCTCGGAGATTGCTTTTTCCATGCTTTCCGTGATAAAGTTAGCATACATTATCACCTTACCTTCTACATGTCTCGCCGCGCGCCCAATCGTCTGGATCAAAGCTGACTCGCTCCTTAAGAACCCTTCTTTATCTGCGTCTAGTATTACCACGAGTGACACCTCTGGTAAATCTAGTCCCTCGCGAAGCAAGTTGATCCCTACCAGCACGTCATATACCCCCTCGCGTAAATCTCGCAAAATATCACCCCGCTCTAAAGTATCAATGTCCGAATGGATGTAGGCGGTCTTGACACCGCGTTCTTTTAGGTGGTCGGTTAAATCTTCCGCCATGCGCTTAGTGAGGGTCGTGATGAGTGTACGTTGCCCTTTTGCGATGCGTTTGTCGATCTCCTCCATCAGATTGTCAATCTGTCCGTCAGATGACCTCACCTCAATCTCCGGGTCAAGCAAACCGGTTGGGCGAATCACTTGCTCCGCTGGAGCTGGCGAGCGCTCTAGCTCATATTCTCCCGGTGTTGCGGATACATAAATTGCTTGGTTTACTCTCGCTTGGAACTCGCCAAATGTCAACGGTCGGTTATCTAGTGCACTGGGCAACCTAAAACCATAATCTACCAAAGTCATTTTTCTAGCATGGTCGCCATTGTACATCCCACGTACTTGCGGCAAAGTCATGTGTGACTCATCCACAATCAAAAGATAATCCTCCGGGAAGAAATCTAATAGAGTTGCTGGCGGTTGTCCCGCCTTTCGGCCATCTAGATGTCTGGAATAATTTTCAATTCCTTTTACAAAACCGGTACTTTCTAGCATTTCAAGGTCGTATTTTGTTCGCTGTGATAGACGCTGGGCCTCAAGATATTTTTGATGCTCATTAAAATATGCCAGCCTCTCGTCATACTCTGCGCGAATGGATACGAGTGCTTTCTCAAGCTGATCCTTTGGTGTCGCATAGTGGGTATTTGGAAAAATATGGATGCGCTCTGGTTTTTCTCGTACTTCAAATGTCAAAGGATCTACGATTTTCATATTTTCCAGCGTATCAAACCCGAATTCGAAACGATATGCATATTCACCATTTGCTGGATAAAGGTCGATTGTGTCCCCCATCACCCGGAAATTGCCCCGCTCAAATGCCAAATCATTTCGGTGGTATTGGATATCGACTAATTTTTTAATAAAATCTACTTGCGACAAATTTTCATTTCGTGAAACCTCAAATGACATTTCTAAGTAGTGCTCTGGTGAACCGATGCCGTAGATGCATGACACGGATGCTATCACTATACAATCTCGCCGCGTGAGAAGCGCTTCTGTCGCCGCGTGCCTTAGTCTATCAATCTCGTCATTAATCGCCGAATCTTTCTCGATATATGTATCGGTCGACGCGATGTAGGCCTCCGGCTGGTAGTAATCAAAATAACTTACAAAATAATGCACTTCATTTTCCGGGAAAAACTCCCGCATCTCAGCATAAAGCTGTGCCGCTAGGGTTTTATTGTGTGCGAGAATCAGTGTCGGGCGCTGCGTCTTCTCAATGATATTTGCCATCGTAAAAGTCTTACCAGACCCAGTCACACCAAGTAAAGTCTGCTCTTTTATGCCATGAAAAATCCCATCCGTGAGCTGTTTAATCGCTCCCGGCTGATCCCCAGTCGGCTGGTATTTTGATACTAACTTGAATTTCACTCTATTATTATATCATACTAGAAGCTTTGGTATTTAAGCCCTAGCGACCGATAAAAGTCTATCGCTGTTTTAAGCCCGCAATTTTTCAAAGTCAAATTGGTCACCTCGTCCAGCATTACTAGCGTAAAAAGTGTAATCGAAAGCGTCAGAAACGCACGCTTTGACATTCGTTTTGCAAGATAAATTAGCGCCGGCACTATTAAATAAACTAGGACTAAGGAGCTAATACCGAAAAATATGACACTTAGCGGGCATACAAACCCGTTGATATTTCCAATCGCCCAGAGGCCTTGGTTGTAATTCCAATACCTAGTGCCATTGCCAATGGTATACACCAACCACCCGCCGACTAATTCTACTAGCCCGGTCGCTAGGGCTGAAACCAAAAATACCGCCCATGGATATTTCTGAATCTTGTAAGTCAAAGGTATCACCACAAGCGCGCCAATAGCGTAGATGTTTATCCATGGCAATAAGTTACCGCCGCGCATATAAAACCCGCCAAGGTCGACGAACCCAACCAAAACCTCATACACCCATCCAACAAATCCAGCAATCACCACCACCAGGAATAGAATCCCGATTTTCTGGTATCGCTCTAACTTAAAACCTTTTTCTAGATAAGTCTTAAAAACTTGTTTATAGTATAATTTTGTGTTTTTGTGCGCTTTGCTGCTATGAGGGTTAACCATAACCTCATTATATCACAATATGGGTCCAGGCTTATTCTTGGCCATCGTCTTTTGATTTCATCATCGGGAATGGTACTGCTTCGCGACCTGGCACGCCCTCAAGTAGCCAGAAGTTCCGCTCTGAGTTGCCCCAACCACAAGCTGGCGGCATACCATACTCTAGCATTTCCACGAAATCCATATCAAGCATCTGCGCTTCGTCGTCGCCCGCATCGCGTGCGGCTTGCTGTTCTTTAAATCGTTGCAACTGGTCTAGCGGATCATTTAGCTCTGAGAAGCCATTCCCCATCTCGGTACCAGCGATAATTGGGTGGAAACGTTCAGTCACCAGCGGATTTTCTGAAGATTTCTTCGCGAGTGGCGACAGGCTCAAAGGCTCTTCCACTAGCCAATACGGCCCAGCCGAAGTCTTGCGGATTAGTTTCCATACGTGATCAATCAGCCGCGCTTCAGACACCTCAAAATTCGTCTCCACGCCATTTTCTTTCAAAATTCGGATTAGCTGTTCGCGATCTGGATTAAATACATCAACATCGAACTTTTCCTTTAACAAATCGGCATACTTTACGCGTGGCCACTCACAGTCCAGGTCGATATCAAACTCACCGACGTGGAATTTTAGAGTACCCCAAGTCTCCTTGGCTACGTACTTTATCATTTCCTCGTACAGCTTCATGCCGTCTTCGTAATTTTCGTATGCGGCGTACGATTCAAATGCGATATGTTCTGGCAAATGTTCGTCGTCTACGCCTTCATTCCTAAATCTCGGCCCGATATCGTAAACTTTTTCAAATCCACCACCAAGTAGCCTTTTGAGTGGCAACTCGTGCGAAATCCGAAGATAAAAATCTTCATCTAGCGCATTCATGTGGGTCACAAATGGCGTCGCATCTGCTCCGCCGGTCGTGTGCTCCAGCACCGGAATATTTACTTCTATAAAACCATGCGCATTCATAAAATCGCGTGTCGCCTGCCAGAATTTAGAACGACGTACTAGTCTCTCGCGTACTTCTGGGTTGACGTTCATGTCTACATACCGTCTGCGATAACGCTCTTCCTTGTTGGTGAATTTTTCCGGCAGAGGTCTGAGCGATTTAGTCAGTAGCCTCACGAAATTTGCAAAAACTGAAATTTCGCCAGTCTGTGATTTATCTACTACGCCTCTTGCTTCCACGAAGTCGCCGATATCGAGCAAGCGTATATCTTTTGCGCCAAGCATCCCCTCTGGGGTCTCCTCTGGTACAGCTTTCATAAAAATCTGCACCTCGCCAGTATAGTCACGAAGTTTCAAAAATACCAATTTACCAAATGACCGAATTGCTACAATCCGCCCAGCCACGCATGCTTCTTGTCCTGCGCGCTCATCAAAATGATCTACTATCTCGCGAATAAAAGTATTGCGGTGGCTTTTTGACGGGTATGTCTCAATCCCCCGTTCGCGAAGTTCTTCTAATTTCTTTAGTCTCTCATTACGATAATCTTCAAGTAACATATAATATATATTATATCAGATTATTTGATTTCGACAATCTTAACCTTTTTGCCATTAAAGTCAACCGACTCGCCAGCTTTATGTCCAAAAATTGCTTTTCCGATCGGAGATTCATTAGAAATTTTCCCCTCAAGCGGGTTTGCTTCGGTTGGTCCGACCAGGGCGTATTCTACTGACCTGCCGCCCATGTCTAGCACTACGGTTGCGCCGAGAGCTACCGTCTCACGCTTGCCGCCACGGATGATTTTCGCGTTTTTTAAGATGTCTTGAATCTCTAGGATACGCCCTTCGGCGAGTTTCTGCTCGTTGCGTGCCGAGCTGTACTCTTCATTCTCCGACAAATCGCCAAAAGCTCGTGCTGTCGCGATACGCTCTGCGATTGCCGGGCGATTTTTGATTAATTCATCAAGTTCTTTTTCGAGTTCTTTTTTGCCTTCCGCAGTCAGGCTAATGTTTTTCTTTATCATATTAACTCCAATTTACTAAAACGAGTTTACAGTATCTCCACTAGCTTGTCAAGGGCGACCTTATAGGTTTCGCCGGTCTTTCTTTCTGTCACTTCCGCTACGCCTTCGGCTAGCGTCCGGTCAGAAATTACCACCCGAAGCGGCAAGCCGATTAATTCGGAATCGGCAAACTTTTCACCTGGCCTCGCGTCGCGATCGTCAAACAAAATCTCATCTTCGTGCTCAGCGTAAAACTCGCGAGCTTTTGCCGTCCCGGCTTCGCCAATCCCCACAAGATAAACCTTAAATGGTGCCACTGCTTCTGGCCAGACTAGGCCCTTTTCGTCCGCAAACTTTTCTGCAATTACCCCCATCACCCGGGATACGCCAATCCCGTAACAACCCATATATACATTCTTCTGGGCATTGTTTTCGTCGATAAACTTTAGTCCCAAAGGCTCAGAATATTTAAATTTCAGCTTAAAGATGTTTCCCACTTCTGCCGCTGTGGTTTCAGCTAGCTCCTCGCGCTTTACACCGAGATCTTCTAGCACTTCCGGCTCCAGCACCTCCTTATTTAATACTACCGACTTGTCGGCATTATAATAAACGGTGTCTTCGCCTACAGGCAAGAAAGTCTGATATTCATGCGAGTATTTTGAAAAAATTCCGCCACTCGCAAAAGTCTTGTAGGTTTCAGTGAGACCAATTCTCTCAAAAATACGCGCATAGGCCTTTTCAACCTCGGCATAATATTTGTCCAAATCTTCCTCTGTCGCATGGAACGAATACATATCCTTCATCAAAAACTCGCGCCCGCGCAAAATCCCACTTTTTGCCCGCTTTTCATTCCTAAATTTAGTTTGGAACTGGTATACGGATAAAGGCAAATCTTTATAGCTGGAAATATAAGTTTTGAGCAAATTTGTGATCGGCTCCTCATGCGTCGGAGCTAAACCAAGCGTCCCGCCACCGACCACTTCAGTTTTAAACCAAATGTCCACTTCCTGGTCCGAGAACCGCCCAGTCTTTTCCCACAATTCTGGATTTTGGAGAGACGATAAAAGTACTTCTTGCCCACCAATGGCATTTAGCTCCTCGCGGATGATGCTCTTAATTTTTTCAATCACCCGAAGTCCCAGTGGCAAGAAATCATACACCCCGGCCAACTCCTTGTGGATGTATCCGGCGCGCGTAAGGAGTGCGCCATTTTGCGCTATCTCGTCCTTCGGTGCTTCTCTTAAAGTCTTAATAAAAGTTTGCGTCATTTTCATGACGCTAATTATACCACACTTAAGAAAAATACTCTATACTACCATTATATCACATTTTACCAAAAAAGTCAATGGATACCCATGACATACAAGAGAAAAAATGCCACACCGTTCCTCAACATATGCGTCAAAATCCCGGCATAGATCGTACCCGTGATCTCCCTTAGCCCGCACAGTACTATAGAGAGGCAAAAAACATTCAGCCCCACATTCCACTGAAAATGCATTAAGCCAAAGAGTACCGACACTATAAATGTAGATAAGATGATCCCGCCCCACTCCGGCAAGCCGCTGAGTTTTTCCCTGAGCTTGCCGTAGAGCCACCCCCTAAAAATTACCTCTTCCGCTATCGGCGCCACCACCACTAACACCACAAAAGACACTATTCGGTCAAAGCCACTAATATAGAATGCAAAACCAGTTTCTTGCGCTTGCTCAGCATTAAACCATGAAAATTGGCTAAAAATCGCCACGAGCCCAGTCGCGAGCAGGAGCGACACAATAAAACCTACCGGAGATAATCCGATATCGGTCCAAGTCGGCCAACCTTTCAGACCCATCTCTGTCCTGGATGGGATAGCAAAATCTTTACCAACCGCTTTGTCTTTAGTCTTCCATTTTGCCAACAATCCGGCGGGCACAAATATCACAAGGGCCACAGCCAGTGCGTCCGCTAGTATGTAATATATGGCCAGAGGTACCGGTTCGCTTAATTTTGCTGGGCCCAAAATCCACGACATCAGTAACCCTACTACAAATTGTGATGCCACGACAGATGCAAACGCCCACGCTGAAATTAGCGTTACTCTTAGCGCTATTTTCCACCATTTATTTTTAGCTAAATCCTCACCCATTAAAAGAACCTCACGATGTCTAATATGGTTACGATAAACATTAACGCTAGCAGTACTATGAAAGCTCGTGCTACGATTTTTTCTTCTACTTCTTTGGTCAGTTTCTTTTTGCGAAGCTTGTAAATTGCGATGAGGAGCCACCGGCCGCCATCAAGCGCAGGGATTGGTAAAACGTTCATGCAAGCCAGCGAGATTGAGATAATCGCCGAAAGATAAGCTAAATTAGCCGGCCCAGCCGAAGTGAACGCCGGAAATAGCACACCGATGATACCTACTGGCCCAGACACCGAGTCGCCCACTGCGGAAATCGCTTCTTGCCCGCTTTCGCGTACATTAGCATCAAAGCTAAATAATCTTCCCACGCCAGACACTAAATTCCAGAGTAATTCCCCGACGCCTTTGAAAGTCTGACCAGTGATTTGTAAAGTCACGCCCACCCCTACGATCGGAGCCGACCAGGTAGAGTATGATTTGACTTGTGAACTTTCCATTGTGACGCCAAGCAAATATTCGGCATCCGACGGATTGAGTTTTACGTTAAGCTCTAGGTTTTCATCACAATTGCAACCTTCTTCGCCCTTGCGATAAATTTTATAAACCACTTCTTCTCCTGCATGTTCGGCATTGTAGCTGGTAATATCGCTACCGTACCTAATATCGTTTTTGTCGATAGAAATAATGTAATCTCCGGCAGTAATCCCGGCTTTCTGCGCTGGGGATTCTTCTGCTACGGTTAAGATTTGCACTGGCGTGAAATCCGTCCGTGTATCAGACTCTACCGTAAACTGCCCTTCGATAAAGTCCGGCATCCCAGTCCATGCCAAAATCGTAAGTATGACAACCGCCACTAGCCAGTTCATCGCTACGCCCGCAAAAAGAACCTTCGTTTTTGCCCAAAAACTCGCCGCCCCAAAAGTGCCAGCCCTAGTGTCGGCCGCCGATTCTCCATCCATCTGGCAAAAACCGCCAATTGGTAGCCAGTTCAAACTAAAAATCATGCCTTTTTGTGCAAAATCGGCTTTTTCGCCATGAGAATAGACTACTTTTGAAAGCCGATCTTTTTCCCATTCTGCTCTTGGGAGCCTGCGCCATTTTCCGGTCTTGGCATCCTTAATCCAAGCTATCGCGCGCGGTGGGAATCCAATCCCAAATTCTAGTACGTTGACGCCATTTTTTCGTGCAGCAACAAAATGTCCAAACTCGTGCAGTACTACGAGCACCATTAAAACTATCAAACCAACAACTACGCCTACAAATATATCCATAAGAACATTATATCACATTTAGGCGGGTCCTGCCGCCGCATTTTCCCCCGAGCGGCGCCACCCGCCACCCCTATTTGCGCCACCCGCCACCTACCGCCCCTATTTGCCAAATCTCCTATTGCGCTTTTCGTATTCCGCTAAAATATCTTTAATGTCATCTTTGCCCATCTCTGGGAAATACTTCTTTATAAAATAAAATTCCGCATATGCCACTCGCCACAACATAAAACCGGAAATCCGCTCTTCACCAGAAGTCCTTACCACCATGTCGACATTTGGTACTTCTGGATGATACAGATGCGATCTGATTGTATCCGGCGTAATTTCCCCATCTATTTCGCTGGCAATCCTTGCTGCATCGGCAATTTCTTCCTCGCCACCATAATTAAAACAGAGACAGACCGTGATACCGGTGCATTTTTCTGTGACCTTTTCGGCTTTTTCTAGAATGCTAGCGAGCTTCGGCGATATGCGGTCGTGCGAACCGAGGATTAGCATGCGGGCATTTTTAGTGGCCAACTTTTCTGCATACTTCAAAATCCGCGTCTCCGCAAGTTTCATAAGATACGACACCTCGTCAGCACTTCGCCCCCAGTTTTCAGTTGAAAAAACGTAAAAAGTGATAAATTTTATACCAGCTTCGCTCGCGCCGTCGACTAACTCCGGGATGGCATTAAAGCCCTTCTTGTGGCCCTCAAGAGTCGGCAGGCCACGCTCTCTGGCCCATCGTCGATTACCGTCCGCTATAATCCCTAAATGCGTAATCATATTTTCATAATCTCTTCTGATTTTGCCTTGAATGCCGCGTCGATTTTGTCGCTAAATTCTTTGGTCAAATCGTCAATTTCCTTTTCGGCGCGCTTTTTGACATCTTCACCCAGCTCTTCTGCCGCTTTGATTTCTTTTCTAGCATCCTCGCGTACGTTTCTGATTGCAACTTTTGCTTGCTCTACTTTGGCCGAGGCGGTCTTTACGATTTCTTTGCGCCTTTCTTCGGTCAATGCCGGAATTGGCACTCGGATTACTCTCCCATCATCGGCTGGGTTAAGACCTAAAGTCTGGTCTGCTCGAATTGCCGATGAGATCGCCTGGATTGTCGATGGGTCAAATGGTGTCACAACAAGCAATGTGCCATCCGCCGCGGTCACATTCGCAACTTGGTTTAGTGGCATAAATTGACCGTAAGCTTCTACTTTTACTCCACCAAGCATATCTGGATGTGCTCTTCCGGTCCGTACTTTTTTCATTTCGTCATCAAATCGTGCCGCGACTTCTTCCATCGCTTTACGTTCTTTACTGGTGTCAAACATAATAACTCCTTATTTATAATATCAGTATACCATAAAAAATAGCCCCTTAGGGCTATTTTTTTACTCGGTTACACCAAGTTCGATTCGCTTGAACTGCTTGACGGTGATATTTTCACCAGTCTTTGCGATTGCTTCCTTGATGAACTGTTCCACAGTCTTGGTATCATCCAAGATGTATGGTTGATTCATGAGTACCTTGTCCGAGAAGGCCTTCTTTACTTGACCCTCAAGGATTTGCTCCTTCATATTCTCTGGGCCCTTAAAGTTAGCTTCAAGCTCAGCAATTTTTGCCTTGCGGACATCTTCTGGGATGTCATCTTCTGACACGTAAAGTGGTGCCATAGATGCAACCTGCATTGCAATCTGATGTGCAAGAGTCTTGAATTCGTCGGTCTTCGCCACGAAAGAAGTTTCACAGTTTACTTCTACGATTGCACCAAGTCGGCCATCGTGGATGTAAGCCTCAACCAAACCTTCGCGAGTCTCGCGGTCGCCGCACTTTTCGGCCTTCGTCAAACCTTTTTTGCGCATCGCTTCAAGAGCCTTGTCGAAATCCCCATCAGCCTCGACGAGAGCTTTCTTGGCGTCAGTCAAACCTGCACCGGAGAGCTCTTTTAATTTCTTAATTTGTTCAACTGAAATTTCAGCCATAGTTTTTGCCTCCTTATATTTAGTTTACGCAAAATTATTTCTTACCTTCTTTAATTGCTTCGACAAAGTAATCTAGGGCAAGTTTGGTTGCCTTGATTGAATCATCATTCATCGGGATAACATAGTCGATGTTGGTTGGGTCGACATTGCTATCGGTGAGGGCTACAACAGGAATATTTAGTACGTTTGCCTCGCGGACGGCGTTCTTGTCTTCATTGGCATCCGTTACGATTACGATAGCTGGCTGCTCAGACATTTCCTTGATGCCGCCGTAGCGCTCGTTTAATAGATCGATTTCCTCTTGGTAGCGCTGTACTTCGAGCTTTGAATAGCGATTCTCGAGCTCACCTGAAGCCATGCGACGTTCGAGATCTTTTAGTTTTTTGATCTGGCGATTGACCGTATCAACGTTGGTCAAAGTGCCACCAACCCAGCGTACAGTCACGTACGGCATATCTACTGATTCGGCAGCTTCGCGGACGATACCTTTCATCTGCTTCTTGGTACCAACAAAGAGTACCTTTTTGCCAGCTTTTATAGCCTCAGTAATCTTTGGCAAAGCCGCATTGAAACCATCTACGGTTTTTTCTAGGTTGATAACATGCGCATCCTGGCGCTTGCTATGGATGTATGGCGCCATCTTCGGGTGCCAGCGGCTCGTCTTGTGCCCAAAATGTGCACCAGCTTCAAACAGAGCCTTCATATCGACATTCACTGCCATATGATTTCCTTTCTCTTTGTTTCTAGGTCTCACTCCCGAGGAAATCTCCTAGAAACTGTTTCATTAAATAATATATAATCCCATTATATCACACCTTTACTTTTTAGTCAAGGCGTGCTATAATAACCATAATTATGAGTAAAACAGAGTTACATCCGAAAGATTATCGTGCTGTCGTCTTCATGGACGAAGCTGCGAAGTTCTCGTTCCTCACCAAATCAACTGCGAAGAGCGAGGAGACCATCAAGTGGGAAGACGGTAATGAATATCCGCTAGTTAAGATTCAGATTTCTAGCGCTTCACACCCATTCTTCACTGGTGAAGAAAAGATCATCGATACCGAGGGTCGCGTGGACCGCTTCAAGGCTCGCGCTGCTAAGGCTGCTAAGATGAAGACAGCTCTTGAGAACAAAGCCAAGAAAGCTGCCAAAGAAGCCGAGAAAAAGGCCAAAGTCGAAGAAAAGTAAAAATAACCCCTTTAAGGGGTTATTTTTTAAAGCTAAAGTTGGGCACCCTCGCAGTTTTTAGAGCGCCCAACCCCATATAAATTACATAAAATCAAAGAGTATTATTTTTTAATGTCGTTTGCCTTTATTGTCTTTTCGCCCGCTTATCACGATGCCGAGAGCTACTATGCCAAGGATAAAGAACATGATTAGACCAGTCGTGAGATAGTCTTCACTTGAAATATTAAGATTTTGGAACAATCCACCAGTATCCGGTGCGCCAGCATCTGGTACTTGTGACGGCGTATAGTTTATCGTTATCACGAGTGGTACATAGAGCGTGTCGCCTTCGGCATTTTTTGCCACAATCGTGATGTGATATGTACCCTTTTCTTTTAATTTTAGTGGCACTTCTTCACTGTTTTCGAGCTGGGTGCGATTTTGAGTTGTGATAAAATCATCATCGAGGTAAAAATCTGCAGTGTAGACGTCGTAGCCGACTGAGTCGACCTTTACGCTGTACTCGCCTGTTATCGGGTCAACTGAGTAAGATGCCAAAATTGGTAGGTATTTGAAAACAATATAATCTTCCGGGGATGGAACGTTATCTTCGCCAATTGCTTCGGCAGAAATCCTGTATTCACCGTATTTATCTACTGTAAATTCGGCATTCTTGATTTCCCCAGTCTGGTGGTCCGTGGTGTCATATGTGGCAATTTTTGTCTTACTACCATCGTCGACGTAGGTCTGATACAAAATCACCTCGTCGGCATTTTCATATTTTACATTTACAGTAAATTTCGGAAAAGAGACTTCCTTTCCATCTGCAGGAGATGACAAGTCTACTGCTGGCGTCTTACCAACCACTATAACTTCCAGTGTGTCGGTAACAGTTGATATTGCTGATGCTCCGGGGCTTGGCATATTCGCGGCAATCATCGTCATGACGGCCACGACAAACAGACCTAATGTCCCGAGAAATCTTTTTTGTGTGTTTCTCATACTCTACTCTTTTATATTTTATGTTTATTTTGGCTTCGCTAGAGCTAATCGCGCCAGACCGATTTTATACGGTAAACCTAGAGCGACGCTCTTTGCGCTTCCTAACCATAATTATAATCCATATGATTATAATTGTCAATAGCAAAATCATGGCTACCACAATCGGGGCTGGCAAGATTAGAATCATCTGTGAGATAGTCTCTTCTTCGCCGGCGGCCTTTACGGTCCAGGTTACCCTAAATAGCCCAAAATATGGTGTATCTTCCCACTCATCTACGACCGATAGTTCCGCATCTGGTATCACTGATACGCGCGCCTCATTTGATGCTGTTTCGTAATAAACTCTTCCAAATATACCCTCGACTTTTAGCTTACCGCTCATTGTAAAGTCAACATTCCCGGTATTTTTGGCTTTTCCGGAAGCATTAATGATGTTTTTGACGTTTCCCTCCGAGTCTGTCATTGACTGATGTATTTCTACACCGGAAATTTCGGCTGACGTGATAGTCTCTCCGCTTGCGCGTCCGTATACTACGAGCCCAGGGCTCGCCTCGGTCTTGATGCCACCGGAGACCGTTGTGCTAGATAGCGTGTGTGCAAAAAGTACAGCATATTGCCCACCAGCCGGTAAACTATCTGGTGTTGAAATCCGGTATGCAACTTCGACGCTTTCGCCTGGCTTTGCTACAAACTTTGGATTGGTTACATATCGGCCATCCGGACCTTTAAAAGTGATCCAGCGAGTAATCTGCGTATAGTTGTTTTCCCTGCTAAATCCAAGCTGATATTCATCTGCGTCTTCGGAATAAGTATAAGAATATGGTGAAGCGTAAACCTCAAATGGCATATCATCGCTACCATTATTCATTACCTTAAATGAATCTTCATAGGTAGTGCTAGGCTGAAGCTGTAAAATTTTACTCACTGGACTAATGCTAATACTAGTCGCCGCCTTTTTAACCTCTTCGCTCGCATTGCTATCTTCGGCATAAACAGTATTTGATGCCATCACAAGCACACCAACTAAACTAGCTAGTGCTATCGCTAAAATTCCACGAACAAATTTTTTCATTTGCCTCCTTTATTTATTCTATTATAGCACACTCTGCGTTAAAGCTATTTATATTTTTATAAAAATCTACTGATTTTCCACCGATTTTGGGAAAGTATGTTATAATATATACATGCGCCTGTGGTGGAATTGGTAGACACGCTACCTTGAGGTGGTAGTGGCCAAACCTACGGCTGTGCTAGTTCGAGTCTAGTCAGGCGCACCAGCAAATAAAACAAGCCCGCAGGGCTTATTTTGTTTGCTGGTTTACCATGGTTAGATGAGAACGTAGTTCGCTCGGTGTAGGAGCCGAGTAAAAATCTCAAATTTATTTGAGATTTTTTGAGGCGACGCCCACCGAATTGCTCGCCTTTAGGCGAGCAAAGTCTAGTCAGGCGCACCAGATTTTATTAGATTCATTAAATCCACTTCGCTAAGACGTGGAATATTTAGTTTATCGGCCTTATCGGTTTTTGACTTGCCTGGCTTCTCGCCAGCAATTAAGGCCGTAGTTGTCTTTGTGACGCCGGAAGTCACGGTGGCTCCGAGCGACCTTAGCTTGTCTTCTGCCTCTTCCCGACCCATTGAGGACAAAGTCCCAGTAATTACATATGACTTTCCAGTAAGCGGTAGCTCGACGTTACTTTCGTCGGTCGGCCATACGCCGAGTTCGCGGAGCTCATTGAGCAGCTTTAAATTATCTTCATCCGAAAACCACGCCATAATTGACTCCGCCACAACTTCGCCAATATCATTTATTTCTAATAAATCTTGTTCGGTTGTATTCATTAAGGCATCAAGCGAACCAAATTTCCGTGCCAGGCTCACCGCGGTCTGTGCCCCCACGTGCCGAATCCCCAGTGCGGCAATAAATTTCGCAAGCGGGGGATTTTTTGAGCTTTGAATCGCGTCTACTAGATTTTTCGCTGATACTTCGCCAAACCTTTCTAGTGCTGCAACTTGCCCCACGTTAAGTCTATACAAATCCGCAATGGATTTTACTAGCCCGGCATCGACTAATGCTACGACGTTTTTCTCTCCCAAACCGTCAATATTTAGTGCTGGCTTTGACGCGTAATATTCAATCGCCCTTTTTAAAATCAAATCCGAGTTTTCACCCTTGACACGATACACCACTTCCCCGTCCGGCCGTTCAAATTCGAGCTCTGGGTATTGGGCCTTTAGCTCTTTCAAAAAATCATACGGTTTCGCATCGTCAGGCCTTAGCGTTGCCAGAACTTCTTTGACCTGCGGTATAATGTCACCAGCTTTATAGATAATCACAGTGTCACCTATTCGCACATCTAGTCTTGCAATCTCATCGGCGTTATGAAGCGAAGCGTGCCTTACGGTTGTCCCAGCAACCTGCACTGGGTCAAATAGTGCTACTGGTGTAGCTGCTCCGGTTCGTCCAATCGAAATCACGATGTCGCGCACTTTTGTGGTCGCTTCTTCAGCCGGGAATTTATAAGCCACCGCGCCGCGTGGTGTTTTTCCTATGATGCCAAGCTTATCGTACATCGCGCGGTCGTTTATCTTAATTACCATCCCGTCAGTATTGAACTTTAGACCCTTTCGGTATTCGTCGAGATGATCTATGTAGTTAAATAATTCTTCCTTTTCACTGCTCAAAAAGACCCGGTCTTCCATGGACGTCCTAAATCCGAGTTTCCGGAGCATTTCATAGGCATCATGCCAGGTTGGCAAATCCGGCGTAACCAAATCATAGGCAATAAATCTTAGTGGGCGACTTGCGGCTATTTTTGAATCCAGCTGCCTAATCGAACCAGCGGCGAGATTTCTCGGGTTAGCAAACTCTGGTTCACCTGCTTTTCTCTGCTTTTCTTGTAACTTTTCGAAATCTTCCTTAAAGATGATAATTTCTCCACGCACTTCCGCTGTGTCGATATCAATTTTCAAAGGAATATTTTCAACCGTTCGTACATTGAGTGTCACGTCCTCGCCCACTAAGCCATCACCACGCGTTGCGGCCTGCACCAGTAAGCCATCGCGATATTTGAGTGAGCAGGCTAAACCGTCCATTTTAATATCGGTAAAAAACTCTGGAATCTTACCACCAGGAACCAATTTCTCGTTTCGGCTAATCCAGTCCATCACTTCTTCGCGAGAAAAAACATCAGCTAGCGAAATCATGCGCTTTTCATGTTTGACTTTTTCGAATTTATCTAGTGCTTTGCCGGCTACACGCTGAGTTGGCGAATCTGGGGTGATGAGTTCTGGATACTCAGCCTCAAGCTGGGATAATTCGTGCTTCAATGAATCGGCCGCCGCCTCGCTCATAATAGATTCATCGAGCACGTGATAATGGTACCGATAATCATTAATTAATTCACGAAGTTTTAAAATCCGAGCCTCAGCTTCACTTTTTGTCATTTTTTAACTCCTTCGTGTCATATCCCAGTATCCAACGATAATATAGATATAGATATGCTGAAATATAGACGCCGGTGAAGCAGGTCATGACGAGTAGGCACACTGGCACGAACGGCACACCATGAGTCCATTCAAATTGTTTCATGAATAAGTCAAAAACAATAAGCGGCAACATCACCGCCACCCACGTGATGGCTAGCACGAAAATTAATCCTACTAGCCTTAGGACGAATTTTACCCTGCGTCCCATCATCAATTCTGACGCAGTGCGCAATGCCTGCATTGGATATAGCCCAGGCGCACTTACTGCCACCATCGCCATAAGCGAAGACGAAAGTAGATATCCAGATAGCAATATCATGAGTGCTGCAAAAATGAAAAATATCAAGGCGTAAAATGGAGTTGCCAAAAATTCCGTCTGCACAGCCGCAGAATAGACGATGATTAGTATAAATATCGGTATACATTGGATTACCGCCACCACAAATACCACAAAGCTAGATACTAACGGAGTCATGGCGTTGTAAAGTGCATCACGCAGTTTAATTTTTCGCCCCGCTAGTCTATGCCGCAAGATAAAAATTGTCGTTAGCCACAAAATCAGAAAAATCAACACCGCAAAAACCGTACCAGATTCACTGGCTTCGCTAGATAACCCACCAGTCGTGACGGTAGATATGAGCAAAAGTCCAGACTTCGCCACCACTCCAATATCTCCCTTTTCCATCTGCTCCGTGGTCTGGTCTAGTACGGTCTGGAATTGTTGGTAAGTCGACTCGTTCATTAGACCAATAAATGCCACTGCTGCTACCACTGCGATTACGATTAGTGGCAGAAACAATTTCCAATTTTTAAAAATCACCCGAAACGTAACTGCCGAATGGTGCATAATGCCAGGCACTTCTATATCGCGTTTGTAATCTTCGCGGTAAGAGCGCCGAAAAGTCTTGTGTGGGCTAGTTTTGTATTTTTTATAGATTCTCTTAGCCCATGCCCGGAGTTTATAAAAACATTTAAAACGCGTCCTTTTTTCGGGCTTTTTGTTGGATTTTTTAGAAATTTTTCTTGCCATTTTCTAGCCTTTCTATGCGTTTTTCAATCGGCGGATGCGTGCTGAGTAGGTTATTGAAAAAACCTTTACGTAGTGGGTCGTTAATATACATTGAAGCGGCCGCCACATTTTGGCTTCGCAT
>JAEEGL012202920.1_pt1 | contig 30289 bp, 32 predicted proteins | sample 9134231 | NCBI WGS metagenome assembly JAEEGL01 (sample SAMN16246548, study PRJNA631951) | gut metagenome | biome: gut microbiome; feature: rumen; material: fiber-attached | host: Bos | place: Iran: Karaj | collected 2018-10 | reverse complement strand
GTAAATGGTGGAACTATAGATGCTATGATAGATACAGTAACATCTAAAATGAATAATGTAGAAATAAATAATAATTTACCAAATTATTTAGAATACAATGTAACATATGTAGATGGTATTGAAATAGAACCCAATCATGAATTAAATGCTACTCAAATAGAAACATATAAAGTAAGAGTAGCATATAGAACAGATATAGATCCTAGTGATTTACCCGATACTGCAAGCACATTAAACTTTAGTTTTAGGGTTAATTACATACAAAAAGATAGTAATGCAATAGCAAAACCATTTCCAACATTTGCAAAATCATCATGGAGTCAAATAGCTAGTGTGGCTAATATGGATAATCCATGTGAAGGACCATATAGTGTTGGTGATACAAAAGAAGTAGATATGGGAACATTTGGAACTCATACTGTAAGAATAGCAAATTGTAGTAAACCTGCAGAATGTAAGACAACAGAATTCTCACAAACAGCATGTGGATTAGTTATAGAATTTGCAGATGTAATAACAATATACAATATGAATAATACCAATAATCCATATAATGTTGGAGGATGGCCAGCAAGTTTAATGAGAACATATTTAAATGAAACAATATATGATGCATTACCAAGTGAATTAAGTAGTGTAATAGTACCAACAAAAGTAATATCAGGACATGGAAGTACAAGTGGAGAAACAAACTTTGAATCAACAGATAAATTATATTTATTAAGTACAAAAGAATTAGGATTTAATGTAATGTATGATACTGCAAAATCAGAAACAAGAATATTAGATTATTACAATTTATATAATAACTCAAATGCACGTATTAAAGATACTAGAAATTGGTGGCTACGTACGGCCAGTTCCAGCGGTAATCGTGATTTTTACATTATTAGTTATCAAGGCTATTATGGTACTAGCCAAGTTTATGTTCCTAATGGCGTGTCCCCAGCTTTCCGAATAGGCTAGATTTATATAGACCCTATAAAGTAATATTCGAGGTAAATAATAAGAAAAAATTAAAATATGTATTTAAAGAAAAGAATTTATGGTATAAAGATCCAATTTATCATTTAATATGATAGATTGGTTTTTTATATAAATAAAAATCGTTATACTATTATTTATGCTATTAGTTCCTTTAAATTGACTTTTAATATGTTTTTTGATATAATACACAGCAAGTTTGGGGTGGATGAATATGGAAAATAATAATGTGAATTATTTTGTAATCAATGAAGTAAATGACTTTTTAAGATTAAGAAATATAAAAGAAAATGAAAGTATGGTTATTGTTATAAATAAAAATATAAATTTTAATGATATTGAGTTTAAACCAATAAATGCTAAAACTAATAATATAATCATATATGGTTTAAATAATAAAATAAGTAATTTAAAAATAGACAATGGTCAAGAAGAAAATACAGGTTTATTTTCAGAAGTTAAAAATTTATATGTTAGAGGGCTTGAACTAGATAATTTCTCTATTTATGGAGGAGTATGTACTGGTTCTTTAGTAGGTAATGCATCTGAATATGTAAGTGTCAAAAATAGTAAATTTAATGGTTTAATTGATGCTGAAGCATATGCTGGTGGACTAGTCGGAACATGTAAAAAATTAGAATTAGAAAACAATAATATAAATACAATGGTAAAAGCTATTGATGTAGTTGGTGGAGTAGTTGGATTAGCAGATGAAATAGTACACAAAAATAATATTGTTGATTCTAAAATAATATCAAAAGGAAAAGCAAAAGGTTTATATGCAGGATATAATTCAAAAGAAAAAGAACCATATGTAACATATCTAGTTGAAGAATCATTAAAACATTTACCAATTAAATGTAATGAAAGTGAAATGAAATTATTAGAATTAATAATTAAACAAAATAGATAAAATATTTAATAATAAAAAGGGGGTTAAATTATGAAAAGTATTGTAAATACTAGTTTATTTAATGTGTCTGAATTAAATGATTTATTATATAATTGTAAATACAAGTTCTTGATACAAAATAAAATGAATCGTAATATGATTGAAACTTATTCTAAAGATTTAGTACTTTTTGATACATTTGAAGAATATATAATTAATAATTATAAGAATTTAGATAAAAATAAACTAAATAAATATATTAACTTCCTTTATAATTCATTTAATAAATATCCTAATATAGTATTTGATTCTATATTATTTAATAAAAAGAATATAGAATTGTTTTTTAGTGCAGATCAAATAAATAATATAAATATATATAAGAATAAGATAACTAAAATAGTTAATAAAGAATTAAATAATTTATATTTAAATAAAAATAAAGAAATATCTAATCTATTATTAAAATACTCTATAAGTAATATAGGTATAGATAATAGGATAGATAATGTGTATAAACATATATTAAATAATTTTCAAAATAATTCATCTCTATTAGCATATGAATTTATTATCAAATATACAGCACACTTATTATCTAAAGAATATAATCTAGATAATATAAAACCTTATATAACTAATTATGATATAGATGAAAATAATATTGAAGCTAATTGTATAGGTAAATGTTTTGAAAACTCAGGTGTAATATTAATACATAAGAATATAATTAAAAATTCTAATAGTGATGAGATGTTATCTAATGTAATAATAGCTATATCTCATGAAATAAGACATTATATGCAAGCTAGAAATCAAAAATGTAATATTCCATCAAGAGAATCATATTATTGGATAATGTTTAATCTATTTAGTAGATATTTTAGTAATTTCAACTACGATGAATATAATAAAAACTATAATAATTATGAAATAGAGATAGATGCTAATTACTTTAGTTTTAATGAAGCACATAAAATACTATCTAAATATCTTAATAATAAAAGAAATGATAATATATTAGAGTCAGAAAGAAATAAGTTTGAAACTAAGGTATTATCACTAGCTAATACTAAATATGATATATTTGATAAGAAATTAAAAGAAGATATTCAATATAATATATATTTATTAGATAAAATAGTTAAAAATAATCCTATATTATTAGATAGACATCCTATATTAAACTATATATATAATAAAAATGGATCTAGAAGAAATATATATAGATTAGTAAATATAGAAAATGATTATAATATTAAAGGATTAAATGATTTATATAAAGATTATTATTTATATGATATAAACAATATATTTGATATAAAACTAGAACATTATGATCCTAAAACAGTTAAATTAGTAATAAATAAAGTATTAGATTTAGAAATAGAAGAGACAAATGAATTAATATATTTATTTAATTATGATTATAATTTTGATAATAAAATAGAGAGAAAAAGATATATACTTAAAGTAAATGCTAAAACAAATAGAATTAATAATACTATTAAATATATGAATAGTAACCATTCGTTAATCGAAAAATTAGATAACTATTTAATAAACAATAAAATAGATAAATTCAATATTTTAGTAAAACAATTAAATCAAAATATTCAAAATATTAATAATAAATATGAAAATGATACTTTATCAAGAGCAGCTAAGGTATTAAAAAGAATGAATAAATAAGGCAAGTTTCCTAGGTGAATACTTGCTTTTTTATATAAATGTAAAGCGAACAAATAAAATTAAAATCTAAAATTTGCCTTAAATACTAGGGTAAATGTTTTTTAATGAATAAATTTTAAAAAGTCAAGATGTAAAATTTTACAATTTTCAAAAAAAGTTATTTAAAAAACATTTACAATTTTCTAGATTGTGATAGTATTAAATTAGATTAGTGAGAATTAATCTGTGTGGTGAGGAGTATTAATTTATGGAAAAGGATTTTTTTGATGAGATCACTGTCGTTAAAAGAAGTGGTCAAAGAGTTAACTTCAGTGACACTAAAGTTGCTATATCAATTAAAAAGGGTTTCGATAGTGTTTATGAAGAGTATGACGAAAAAGATGTATACAAAGTAAAAGAAAAGGTATTAGATTACATAAAGAAAGAATACAAAGATAGAAAAACTATTGGAGTAGAAGATGTATCTGATGCTATTGAAGAAGTACTAAAGAAGTTAAAATATAATGATGTATATGAATCTTTTAAGAATTATAGAGAAAGAAGAGCATCTTCAAGAGAAGCATTTGTAGTAAAACAACAACATAAATTTGTTAAATCTATTGAAGCATTAGGACTTAAGAGTGCTAATGAAGAAAATGCAAAAAGAGAAAATGCTAATGTTGATGGAGATGGACCAATGGGAACTATGTTACATTTTGGTTCAACTGTATCAAGAGAATTTGCTAAAGCATACTTAATGGATAGTAAATATGCTAAAGCTCATGATGAAGGATATATTCATATACATGATTTAGATTTCTGGGCAATGGGAACTACAACATGTACTCAAATAGATTTAAATAAACTTTTTAAAAATGGATTTTCAACAGGACATGGTTTCTTAAGAACACCAAATTCAATTGGTTCATATAGTGCATTAGCAGCAATTGCTATTCAAGCAAATCAAAATGAACAACATGGTGGACAAAGTATACCAGCATTTGATTATTATATGGCTCCTGGAGTACTTAAAACATTTAAAAAAGAATTTAAACAAGAATTATCTGAATTATTAGATTTTGAAGGAATACTTCCTTTAATTAAATTTGATAAAGCAATAGAAATAATAGATAAACTTGAAAGTATTGAATTTGATATGAAAATATTTGATGATTTTATATCAAAGAGTAAGAAAATAGAAGAAATCTTTAATACAGCATATGAAAATGCAGTAAAAAAGACTGATAGAAGTACATTCCAAGCTATGGAAGCATTTATACATAATTTAAATACAATGCATAGTAGAGCTGGTGCTCAAGTACCATTCTCTTCAGTAAACTTTGGTACTGATACATCACCTGAAGGAAGAATGGTTATTAAAAATTATTTACTTGCTACTGATGAAGGATTAGGACATGGAGAAACTCCTATATTCCCAATATCAATATTTAAAGTAAAAGAAGGAATTAATTATAATAAAGAAGATCCAAGTTATGACTTATTTAGATTAGCTTGTAAAGTATCTGCTAAAAGATTATTCCCTAACTTCTCATTCTTAGACTCAAGTTTCAATAAACAATTCTTGGTTCCAGGAGATTTTAATACAGAAGTTGGATATATGGGATGTAGAACAAGAGTACTTGCTAATGTATGTGGACCTTCAGTTACACCAGGTAGAGGTAACTTAAGTTTTACATCAATCAACTTACCTAGAATAGCTATTAAACATGGTATAGCATTAGGTGAAAGAGATAAAGCTGACATGAAAGAATTCTATAAAGAATTAGATGAAACTATGGAATTAGTTAAGAATCAATTACTTCAAAGATTTGAATGTCAATGTTCTAAAACAAGAGCTAATTTCAAATTCTTATTAGGTTCTCATGTTTGGATAAATAGTGAAAATATGGATAGTACAACAAGACTTAGAACTGTACTAAAACATGGTACATTATCAATTGGATTCATTGGTCTTGCTGAAACATTAAAAGCATTAATAGGTGAGCATCATGGTGAAAGTGATAAAGCTCAAAAATTAGGTATAGAAATAGTAAAACACATGAGAGAAAAATGTGATGAATTTACTAAAGAATACAATCTAAACTTTACTTGTCTTGCTACTCCTGCTGAAGGATTAAGTGGTAGATTTGTAGCAATAGATAGATCAATATATGGAAAAATTAAAGGAGTTACAGATAGAGATTACTATACTAACTCATTCCATGTACCAGTTTATTATAAGACTACTGTTAAACATAAAATGGAAATTGAAGGACCATATCATAAATTTACAAATGCAGGACATATATCATATGTTGAACTTGATGGAGATACAGTAAATAATGTAGATGCATTTGAATCAGTAGTTAGAATAATGCATGATAATGATATTGGATATGGAGCAATAAACCATCCAGTAGATAGAGATCCAGTTTGTGGATATGTGGGGGTAATTAAGGACGTATGTCCTAGATGTGGACGTCATGAAGGTGAAGGCATCGAAATGGAGAAAGTTAATTGTTACGAATGTACAATTCGTTAATAATATAAAAAAGAAAGAGGTAATATAAAATGGAAAAGGATGTTAAAAAAACAAAAACAGTGGGTGATGGAGTAAATTTTGATAGAATAAGAAGAATTACAGGGTATTTAGTTGGAACTTTAGACAGATTCAATAATGCTAAGAAAGCTGAAGTAGCTGATAGAGTTTCTCATGGAATCAAATAGTGAATATATTAGACTAGCAGCTGATTTACAAGAAGATAGTATTGTTGATGGTCCAGGACTAAGAACAGTAATTTGGACACAAGGTTGTGCTCATCATTGTAAAGGATGTCAAAACCCTCAAACTTGGGACTTTAATGGTGGAGGTTTAGTACCAGTTGATATGGTATTATCTGCTATAGATGAACTTGAATATCAAAAAGGTATTACATTCTCAGGTGGAGATCCAATGTATCAACCAGAAGCATGTAATAGAATTGCAGAATATGCTATTAAAAAAGGATATGATATTTGGGTATATACAGGTTTTACATATGAACAATTATTAGAACTAGCTAAAAAGAAACCAATATATAGAGAGTTCTTAGAAAAGATAGATGTTCTAGTAGATGGTCCATTCAAAATAGAAGAAAGAGATTTAAGTCTATTATTTAGAGGTTCTAGAAATCAAAGATTAATAGATGTTAAAAAATCACTTGAATTTGGTAAAGTAGTTTTAGTAAATGAATATGAATATAATGAAACTAAATATTTTGAAAGAGTTCCGATGTATGTATAAAGATGCTTAAAAGCATCTTTTTCTTTATTTTTTAAATATAATATAGTATAATATGCATGCTTAAAAAGGGGTTATGTATTATGCAGAAGGAATTAGATAAAATTAAAAATAAATATGGTGAAGATATGATGCATTTATGCAAGAATAAATTCTCAACTATATTAGAGACACCAGAATTATTATTTACTATACTTAGTAGTAGATTTGATTATAATAAAGATTTATATAATGACATAGTTAAAAATGATTTAGTAGTGGATTTTTGTGATTATATATACAGTGAAGTAAATATTGAGAATGAAAAAGAAAAAACAGATAAAACACCAAGAGAATTATTAAAAGAAGCTGGATATAAATTATATGAATGTACAACTGAAAAAGAAATAGATGAATTTAAAAAATACTTTTATAAAGATGAATTATTATGTACTTTTTATAGAAGTAGATTAGAAGATAGTTATGTATTCTTTGCTGTTAAAGAAAATGTAAATAGTATAAAAAGAGAAAACTTTAATATACCTAAAAGACAAGATGAATATGGTACAAGTGTAATAAGTATTCAATTTACTAAAGGAAATGCAAATCATCTAAAAATAACTAATAGATATAATCATAGAGTAGATAATCCTGATGCTACATTTTCTAATAATTTAGATAATATAATCCCTGGACTTACTTATGCTTTTGAAAAGACATATGGATATAATATTGATAAACTTGAAGAAAATAAATTTCAAATACCTGGATATGTTCAAACAAGTTCATTGAAGTATTATAAATATAATTTTAAAATATATAATACATATTTTTGTCCTAATAATAAGATAATTCATGATTATAATGAAATAGATAAATATAAAGAAAAAGAAAAATATTTATTTATAGATTGTTATATACTTGATTTGCATAATAAAAAATTTATAGCATTAAATAATGAAATAACAAAAGATAGTTTCTTAAATGGTGTTTTAAATATAGATAAAATAGAAATAGTAAAAGTAAAAGAAAATAAAATTATTAAATTAAAGAAAAAAGGTTGGCAAGATATAATTATAGAAATAGATTCTAATAATAGAATAGTAAGTTATATTAATAATAATATTACATTTGTAGGTAGTAATTTTATGAAATATAATACTACATTAAGATATTTAGAAATGCAAAGCGTAGAATCTATAGGTAAGAGTGCTCTATCAAGTAATGAAAGTATGGTATATCTAAATTTACCAAATGTAAAAACAATTGATAATGGATTTATGTATACAAATAATAGTATGATTAATGTATTTTTACCTAATCTTGAAAAAATAGGAAATTTATCATTTTATTTAAATAATTCAGTACAAAATATATTTATACCAAATTTAGAAGAATTAGGATCAAATGTATTTGATATTAATGAAAAAATAAAAGAAGAACTTCAAAATCAATTAAGTCAAAGAACTGTATCACAAATTAAAGCATTATGCTATAATAGAAGAGAAATATAGGTGATTTATATGTTTATTGATGAAATAAATTTAAAATTAGTAGCTGGTAAAGGTGGAGATGGATGTACTTCATTTTTAAGAGAAAAATATGTACCTTTAGGTGGACCAGATGGAGGAAATGGTGGACATGGAGGAAATATCATATTTAAAGCTGATAAAGGTCTTAGAACACTTATAGATTTAAGATATCAAAAAATATTAAAAGCTAATAATGGAACTATGGGTAGAGGAAGACATCAAACAGGCGAAAGTGCACCAGATACAATAATTAAAGTACCAGTAGGAACAACAGTAAAAGATACAGATACCAATTTAATAATATGTGATTTAGTAAAAGATGGTGAAGAATGTATTGTTGCTAAAGGTGGTAGAGGTGGTAAAGGAAATGCTGCTTTTATGACTAATAAAAATAAAGCACCATATACTAGTGAACTTGGAGAACCAGGTGAAGAAAGAAATGTATTAATTGAATTAAAATTACTTGCTGATGCAGGATTAGTTGGATTTCCAAGTGTTGGTAAAAGTTCTATAATCGGTGCAATAAGCGCTGTTAAACCTAAAATAGCAGATTATCATTTTACAACATTATCACCTAATTTAGGAGTTGTATCAGCGGGAGATTATAGTTATGTAGTAGCCGATCTTCCAGGGCTTATAAAAGGAGCATCTATAGGAGTAGGTTTAGGAGATAAATTCTTAAAACATGCGACTCGTTGTAAAATAATATGTCATGTTCTAGATATGGGTCAAACTGAAGGTAGAGATGTAATTGAAGATTATAAAATAATAAGAGAAGAATTAAAAAATTATGATGAAAAACTCTATAATAAAAAAGAAATAATTATAGCTAATAAAATGGATGTACCAGGTTCAAGTGATAATTTAGAAAGATTTAAAAAAGAATATCCTGATTTAGATATAATTGAAATTAGTGCAGCAACACGTATGGGATTAAAAGAACTTACTTATAAATTAAAAGATATATTAATTGAGTTACCTGATGAAGAATTATATGAAGAGAATGAAAAAGAAGATTTTGTATTATATGAATTTAAGAAGGATAAACCATATGAAATTAAACAAAATGGTAATAAATGGATAATTAGTGGTAAGGCACTAGAAAAGCTTCTTAAAATGACTAGATTTAATTCTGATGAAGCAGCTCTTAGATTTGCTAAAAAGTTAGAAAATTTAGGTGTAGATGATGAACTAAGAAAACTTGGTGCTAAACATGGTGATATAGTTTGTATATTAGATCAAGAGTTTGAATTTGAAGATAGATTAGTATAAAAATAACTGATTTATTTCAGTTATTTTTTAATTGATTTTATACTTTTTTTTATTATAAAAAATTGATATAATCTTATAAGGAAGTGTTTAATATGATTGAAAACTATGTACCTGATATATATCAAAAAAGTATTTATTATATTAATTATGATAAATTATATAAAAAAGGGATAAGACTAATATTATTTGATTTAGATAATACTATTTCACCATGCCATGTTAAACAACCAACTAAAAGGCTTAAAAAACTATTTGATGAATTAAGAGATAAAGGATTTAAAGTAATTATTATGTCTAATTCACCTAAATATAGAATTGAACCATTTAAGAATTATTTAAATGTAGATGCTTGTGCTTTTTCATTAAAACCAAGAGGTAACAAATATCAAAGAATTATGGATACATTTAAATATAAGCCTCAAGAAATAGCCGCAGTAGGAGACCAATTATTAACTGATATATATGGGGCTAATAAATTAGATATTACAAGTATACTAGTTAATCCATTAACTGATAAAGATTTTACTGTTACTTTTATTAATAGAATTATAGAAAAAAGAATATTTAATAAATTAAATAAAAGAGATTTATTTTTAAAAGGAAAATATTATGAATAAGAAGAAATGTATAGGATGTGGAAGTATTCTTCAAAGTGAAAGTAATAACAAAGAAGGCTTTGTTAGACTTAGTATGTATGATAAAGCTTCTTATTGTGAAAGATGTTTTAAAATAACTCATTATGGAGAATATAGTGTCTTAGATAAGAAAATAGATACTGATGGAATAATCAGAAATATAAATAGTGATACTATTGCTAGTGTTGCTTTTCTTGTTGATGCATTAAATATAAATGAAAACATAAAAAAATATATTTCTAAATTTAAAAATAATAAATATATCCTAGTTACTAAAAAAGATGTATTACCTAAGAGTTTAAAAGAAAGAAAAATAATATCTTATATAAAAGAAAATGTATGTAATACAGATAATATTATGTGTATTAGTTCTGTTAAAAATTATAATATAGATGCATTTTTAAATAAAATAGAAAAAGAAAATGTAAGAAGAATATATATAGTAGGATTTACTAATAGTGGTAAAAGTACATTTATAAATCATCTTCTTACAAGTAATAAAATGACTCCTAGTATTACAACAAGTAGTGTTCCTAATACTACAGCTAATTATATATTAGTTAAATTAAATAAAAAATTAACTATTATAGATACTCCTGGATTCATAGATGATAAAGCTATATATAATTTTACTGAATATAATAAAACATTAAAATATTATCCTAAAAAAGAAATAAAAGTTAAAACATTTCAAGTTAAAAAAGAATATGCAGTTGTAGTAAATGATTTCTTAAGAATAGATAATATATATGATAAATCTAATAGTTTTAGTTTCTATATGAATGATAGATTAAGATATGAAAAGATTAATTCTAAGAATATTAAACTAAAGAATTTAGATAGTTTAACATTTGATATAAATGAACCATCTGATATATTAATTGGAGGATTAGGATTTATTAGAATAACTAAAATAGGTAAAGTTAAAATACATGTATTAAATTCTAAAATGGTTAGTATTAGAAAGAGTATGATATAATGGGCAAAATTAATATAATGAGTGAAAATTTAGCAAACAAAATTGCTGCTGGTGAAGTAGTAGAAAGAATTGCTAATGTAATAAAAGAATTAGTTGAAAATAGTATAGATGCAGGCTCTAAAAATATAAAAGTAGAGCTTGTTTTAGCAGGTTCTAAATCAATTAAAGTAATTGATGATGGATCTGGTATGAATAAAGAAGATGCTATTCTTTGCTTTGAAAGACATGCTACTAGTAAAATAAAGAATGAAAATGATTTATATTTTATTGGTACTCTTGGTTTTAGAGGTGAAGCACTCGCAGCAATATCATCAGTATCAAATATAGTATTAGATACATGTGATGGTAAAGAAAGTTCACTTATTAATATTAATGGAGGGAAAATAGTTTCTAATACCGTTGGTTCTATGAGAAAAGGAACAATTATAGAAGTAAAAGAATTATTCTATAATACACCAGCTAGATTAAAATTTATGAAGAGTTTAAATTCAGAACTAGCTCTTAGTACAGAATATATAGAAAAAATAGCTCTTTCTCATCCAGATATATCATTTACATTAATAAATGATGAAAAAGAAGTAGTTAAAACAACTGGTAGTGGAGATTTATATAAAACAATACATGAAATATTTGGTCTTCAAACTACTAAAAATATGATTAAAATAGAAGCAGAAAATTATGATTATATGATTAGTGGATATATAAGTAATTTAAATTTATCAAGAAGTAATAAAAAGAATATGATTACTTTAGTAAATGGTAGAGTAGTATCAAATAATTTACTCAATAAAACAATTAAAGATGCATATCATAGAGTTCTTGCTGATAATAAATATCCAATTATAATAATGAATATTGAAACAGATCCAACACTTATAGATGTAAACATTCATCCAACTAAACAAGATATTAAATTCTCTAAAATGGATAGTTTATTAGATTTAGTATATAACACTATTAAAGATACATTAAATACATCAAATAATACATTTAAACCATATCAAGAAGAGTCTTATAAACCTGATAGAGAATTAAATTATAACTATGTAAAAGAAGATAATAATGATTATGAATTAAATGATAATTTATATGAAGAAAAACATATAGAAGAAGTAAGATTAATATTTGATGATGATAAAGAAGAAATTAAATATAATGAAGAAGAAATAAAAAGAGAAAATACATTAATTAAACCAGTTGGTTTAGCTCTTGGTACATTCTTAATAGCACAAGATGAAGATACAATGTATATGTTTGATATACATGCAGCAGATGAAAGATATAATTATGAAAGAATAGTATCAGAAATGGAAAATAAAAAAACATATATCACTAATATGTTATTTCCTCTTACATTAGAGTATCCCCATAATGAATTTATGGTTATTAAAGATCATATAGAAGATTTAACTTCAATAGGATTAGATGTAAAAGAATTTGGTAAAAATACATTTAGAGTTAGTGCACATCCTAGTTGGATAAAAGAAGGATATGAAGATGAGTGTATTAAAAAAATATTTGATATTGTTTTAGAACAAAAAGATAAATTTGATAGAGTTAAATTTAATGATAATGTTGCTGCAAGTGTAGCATGCAAATCAAGTGTTAAAGCAAATACAAATATATCACCAGAAGAACAAGAAAGAATAATTAAGAATCTATTTACTTGTAAATTCCCATATACTTGTCCTCATGGTAGACCAACTCATATTAAATATCCTTTATATGAACTAGAAAAGATGTTTAAAAGAGTTAACTTTTCTAAAGTAGATAATGAGGTGTAATATGAGTAAAATAATACTAATTATAGGACCAACCGCAGTAGGTAAAACAGCATTATCTATCGCATTAGCTAAAAGATTAAATGCACAGATTATAAATGCTGATAGCACACAAGTATATAAAGATGCTAATATCGCAACAGCTAAAATAACTGAAAAAGAAAAAGAAGGAATAGTTCATCATTTAATAGATATTAAAACTCTTGATGAAGATTATACAATATATGATTTTCAAAAAGATGGCAGAAAATTAATAGATGAATTACTTAAAAAGAATATAAATATTGTAATAGTAGGTGGTAGCGCATTATATGTAAAAGCTCTTTTATATGATTATAATCTAGAAAAAGAAGAAAAAGATAATATAGATTTATCTAAATATACAAATGAAGAATTAAAAGAAATGGCTGATAGAATAGATAAAGATAATAATATTCATATAAATAATAGACATAGATTAGAAAGATATATTAAATACTATAAAAAGACGGGTAAAACAATTACTAAAACAGATAATATTAATAAAAGAATATATGATTTTGAATCTATTGGTTTAAATGCTACTAGAAATGAAATATATGAAAGATGTGATAAAAGAGTAGATGAGATGTTTGATAGTGGTCTACTTGAAGAAGCTAAAAGATTATATGAAAAACATTATAAAAAGTTTAAATCAATTATTGGTTATAAAGAACTAGGTGAATATTTTGAAGGAAAAAAATCTTTAGAAGAAGCAAAAGATGAAATGAAAAAGAATACAAGACATTTTTGTAAAAGACAACTTACTTTCTATAATCATCAATTTGATAATATTAAGTGGTTTACTACAAACTATAAAGATTTTAGTAAAACAATAAATGAAGTATTTGAATATTTAAACATATAAAAATAATAAGTAAATTACTTATTATTTTTTAATTCTAAATATAATTCTTCTTTTACATTATGTTTTTCACTATCTAGTTTATGTAATTCACTAGTAGTTATCATAAAGAAGTTATGAGTATTATTTTTATTTACTTCATCATCATCCCAAGTTAGATCTATATGATACCATTTATCATTAAAATATACATAGTTCCATATATGTTCTTCACTAGGTAATTTAATATTTTTTATATTTAATCTATCTAAGAATAGGGCATATAAATCAGTATAACCACTACATATAGCTTTATTAAACTTAATAGCTCCGATAGCTGTATTTGATTTACTAGTTGGATCATCTTTAGAATACTCAGTATCATATGTTACATTTTTAATAATATAGTCATGAATATTTCTTAAATCATCTTTAGTAGGATTTTTTTCATTAACATTTAAATCTTTTAAAACACCATCTACATAATTATTTAATAAATTTATTTCATCATCAGAATAAAGTTTATTAATTTTCAAATATATTTCTCCAGTAGAAGATACTGTTGTATTATAAGATGTATAATTATTAAAAGGACTAACATAAAAATTAACTAATTCTATATATTCACTTTTATTAGCAATACTTAACGTATCATCAGTACAAGATTCATATTCAAAGGGGCAGTAGAATGTAAAAATATTCCATCCATTATTAAGTACTGTAAAATATATATCTTTTAAATCATTTATACTATTAGGACTAAAATTATCAGTTTGATGAACGGTTTCATATTCATAATCTCTTCTATTTCTAATAACAGAAGGTATTATTAATTCATTTTGTAATGAATCATGAACTATTTTATCAATTCTATGGGATATTTCATTTCTATAAGCATACAAAGAAAGTAATATTAATATTACAAATAAAGTTTCAGCAATACTTGTTAGAGTTCTTGTAAGCTTCATAATATATCCTCCACAAAAATTTTAGCATAAAAAAAGTAGATAAATCTACTTATTTATTTTAAATTTACTATCTTTTGTACTCTTTTTTTGTATCTATCTCTTGTATTAGCTTTAATAACACCTTTACTAGCAGCATTATCTATTCTTTTAATAGCTGTTTGAGATAATTGTTGTGCTTCTTCTTTAGTAGTAGCTTTTTCAACTTTTTTAATAGCTGTTTTCATACTTGTTCTTACATCATTATTTAAAACAGTTTCTTTTTCAGTAATTAATACTCTTTTTTTAGCACTTTTAATATTAGGCATTCTTTTCCCTCCTTTAAAGACTTCTTAAATTCTATCAAATAAATATAAAAAAATCAATTGTTTTCTTATATTTCTTAAAAAATTAACTATTAAACATATCACTTACTACTTTGGTATAAGCTCTAGTTAAATGACCACTACCAAGTAGAGTACCACCAAAATATCTAACTACAACAATTAGTACATTATCTAAATTCTTTAAATGAATTAAATCTATTAATCCTCTAGTAGTACCATTAGGCTCTTTATCAGCATAATTCTTTTCCAAATTAGATATTTTATAAGCATATGCAATATGTCTTGCTTTCTTATTTTCTTTCCATAAATAATCTATTATTTTTTGTACATCATCTGTAGAATTTATATTATACATATATGCATAAAACTTAGATTTTTTTACTTCTAAAAAACTACTTTTTTCTTCTTTCATACTAATATTATATATAAAAATTTGATTTTTAACAAGTTTTGTGGTATAATATGCAATCAGAAAAAGGGGTTTTGGTTATGAATGATATAATGGGAGAAAAGACATTTAACTTTGTTAAATTCTTACTTAAATCATTAGTAGTATTAGTAAGTATGTTAATGATAGGATTATTTATAGGAATATTAGGAGAATTAAATAATCTTAATGATGTAGCTAGAAACATAATAATATACTTAGTAGGTTCATGTACATTAATATATGTATTGCATACTATAAATGTATTTAAAAAATTTAAATAGAAGGTTTTCCTTCTTTTTAAATATGATAAAATAAGAAAGGAGTGATATATATGAGATTTTCTAAAGAATTATCAGAAGTTCCTAAAAAAAGTGGTTGTTATTTAATGTATAACAAAGATAATATAGTAATCTATGTAGGAAAAGCTAAAATATTATTTAATAGATTACATAGTTATTTTAATAGAGAACATACTGGTAAAACTAAAAAGATGGTTAGTGAAATAGATCATTTTGAATATATAGTAACTAATAATGAAAGAGAAGCTTTTATATTAGAATTAAATCTAATTAAGAAATTTGATCCTAAATATAATATATTACTTAGAGATGATAAATCTTATCCATATATAGAACTCACTAATGAAAAATATCAAAGATTAATAGTAAAAAGACAAATAAATATTAATAAGAAAAAAACTAATTTATTTGGACCTTATCCTAATAGTTATTCTGCTAAAAGATTAGTTAATTTAATAAATAGACTATATCCACTTAAAAAATGTGATACAATGCCTAAAAAAGCGTGTTTATATTATCATATAGGTGAATGTTTAGGATATTGTATTCATAAAGATATAGATATTGGGCCAATTAAAAATGAAATATTATCTATATTAAATGGTAATCAAAAATTATTAATAGATAAAATAAAAGAAAAAATAGATATTAATTCTAAAAATCTTAATTATGAAGTATGTAAAGATTTAATGGAAGAATTGAATTATATAAATGATGTATTTAAGAGTCAAAATATAGTAGAACTATCTAAAGATATAAATCTAGATATAATTAATTATTATTTTGATAATAGTTATTTAAGTATAGTAATATTCTTTATTAGAAATGGTAAATTATTAGGTAATCATTATAATTTAATACCAGTTATTAATGAAATAGAAGATACATTAGAATATTATATAGTAGATTTTTATTCAAACAAATCTAATGCACCTAAGACAATAATAGTACCAAATAACTTGAATAAAGAATTATTAGGTGAAATAATTGGTACTAATGCTATTAATGTGGAAAGAGGAGAAAAGAAGAAATTATTTGATTTAGCATATAATAATGCAAAACTAGAATATGAAAAAGAAATAAATTTAATATATAGAAATCTAGATTTAACAGAGAAAGCCAATGATGAACTAAGAAACTTATTAAAATTAAATAAATTATCTAGAATAGAAGCATTTGATAATTCAAATTTATTTGGAACATTTAATGTATCTGCAATGGTATGTTTTATAGATGGTGAACCATCTAAAAAGAATTATAGAAAGTTTAAATTAACTTATGATAAAAATGATGATGTAGCATCTATGAAAGAAGCTATGTATAGAAGATATTTCAAAGTATTAAATGAAGATTTAGAAAAACCAGATCTAATCATAGTAGATGGTGGTAATAATCAAATAAATAGTGCTAAAAGTATTATAGAAGAATTAAATCTAAATATTAAAATTATAGGTGTTAAAAAAGATAATCATCATACTCCAGTAGCAATAATAGATGGAGATACATATGAAGAAATAAATATAGATAAAACAAGTAATGTATTTAGATTATTAACTAGAATAGATGAAGAAGCACATAGATTTGTAATCTCTTATCATAGACAAATAAGAAGTAAAGGATCTATATCAAGTGCTTTAGATAATATAAATGGACTAGGTGAAAAAAGAAAAAAAGATTTAATTAAAAAATATGGTAGTATTACTAAAATTAAAGAAGCATCAATTGATGAATTGAAAGAATTATTACCTGAAAATGTTGCTATAAATTTAAAAGAATATTTAAATAATTTATAAAAATAGATGTAAAAATCTATTTTTTGTTTTATAATTTTTAATGAAAGGAGAATACATGAAAAAGAATATATTTAAAAAATTTTTTGTACTTTTTGTTAGCTTAGTATTTCTATCAAATTTAAATGCTAAATCAATTGCTATAGCTAATGAAACAGTAGAGCAAGTAGGAGAATATGAATCAGTTAGATTTATAGCTGGTAATAATGTTACTAATAAAGCATATGTAGATGGTTTATCATTTGTAGCAGGTAATAATGTAAATGCAGAAGGAAAAGTAAGTTATGGTTTCTATGCAGGTAATATGATTACTATTAGTGAAACAGTTGAAAAAGATGCTTTTATAGCAGGAAATGTTATTACTATTGAAAAAGAAGCTAATATAGGAAGAGATTTATATGTAGCTGGTTCAAATATTAAAATTAAATCAGATATTAGAGGAGATTTAAGAGCTGGAGCAGAAACAATTTATCTTGAAAATGTAACTATTGAAGGAGATGCTTATTTAGAAGCAGAAAATATAGTTTTTGATGAAAATACTAAAATAAATGGAACATTAAGATATCCAGAAGATATTACTATTAAAGGTCTAGTAGAATCAAATATGGGTAATATTGAAAGAACAAGTGCTATTAAAATAGAAGCAGAAGCTAAAATTAATTTTGCTACAAGATTAATGGCATTATTAACGAGTATTATAGGTGGAATAATATTACTAATTGTATTATTCTTTATAGCTCCATTTATTAGAACTAAATTAGATAAAGAAAAATTAGATGCTAATAATATATTTGCTAATTTAGGAAAAGGATTCTTAGTATTAATAGTAACTCCAGTAGTATTAGTAATGTCACTATTTACTGTTGTATTAATACCAATGGCATTAATATTCTTAGCAATTTATATTATAAGTATATATACTTCTGCATTAGTAGCATCATATGTAATTGGTAAACAAATATTAAAAGATTGTTTTAAATCAAATAATCAATATTTATCAATTATACTAGGTGTAGTATTAACTAGAGTAATATGTTTAATACCAGTATTTGGTGGTTTAATAGCATTCTTACTAATGCTATATGGACTTGGAATTATATTTAGTTATACAGCATCATTAAGAAAATTAAAAGCAAAATAGGTCACAAAAAGTGGCCTTTTTTCATGAAAGCATAATTTAATTAAAAAGTCAAATTGACAATGTTAATAAATAATGGCATAATAGCATTACCATTTTTTAAATGGTGAAAGGAAGAATTGTATATCATGCAAGAAAGTAGAACCATCAAGGAAACTCTTGATAAACTACTAAATGAAAGTGATAGAGTCTTTATAGTACCTCATAATAGACCAGATATGGATGCTATTGGTGCAGCTATAGGAATATCACTTATTTGTAAGAAAAACAAGAAAAAATGTTGCATAGTTATTGATGAAGATATTGAAAAAATAGAATCTGCAACAAGAAAAGTAATTGAGGAGGTAAATAACGAATTTGTATTTATAAAAGCTAGTGACATACCTAGTATAATGACTGATAATAGTTTAATGGTTGCTGTTGATGTAAATAAAGATTACTTAATATCTACTAAAAAATACTTAGACGAATTTAAAAATGTATTAGTAATAGATCATCATAAAACAGATGAACACACTATTAAAACACCATATCTATATATTGATGATAAATTATCAAGTACATGTGAAGAAATATCTAGATTATTATTCTTATATGGAGTAAAAATAACTAGTGTACAAGCAAATTACTTATTAGCAGGAATTATATTAGATACAAATAAATTATCTAAAAATGTTTCTTCTGATACATTACAAGTAGCTACTAAATTATTACAAAAAGGAGCTGATACTACAGTAGCAAATAATATGTTCTTAGAAGATTTTGAACATGATAGAGCAGTCCAAAGAATAGTAGATAATACTACATTCCCATCATATGTATTTGCAATCGCAAGTGATAGGGAAGATAATAATAAAATATACGATATAGAAGATATAGCAAAAGCATCAGACTATTTATTAAAATATCAAGTAAATGCTACATTTGCTATAGGTTATATTGATGAAGAAACAATATCAATAAGTGCAAGAAGTAAAGGAATTATTGATGTATCTAAAATAATGAAAGTATTTGGTGGTGGAGGTAATGAACATGCAGCTGCTGCTAGAATAAAAGGTAAAACTATTAATGAAGTAAGAAGTATGTTAGAACAAATAATAATACCTTGTAATTACTTAGAATATGCAAATCATGAAGAATTAAATAATGATATGACAAAAAAATTAACATTAAAAAAATAAACATCTATTTTTTAATAGATGTTTTTATATAATTTTTGATTTTTTTAATAAAAAAACTTGATATTTTACTTATTTTATGAGAAAATACATAAGCAATGCAAATGTATACATGGAAATTTGATATATCAAAGGAGGAACAAAAATGAAATTAAATATTACTTTATTTGGTGCTTTACCTTTTAGAAGAGTAAGTAAAACAGCTAAAAGACAAAGAAGAACTCACTTAAAGAAAACAGCTCCAACTGTAATAACTTGTCCTAATTGTGGTGAAGTTTTAGCTCCACATAGAGCATGTACTAAATGTGGTTATTATAAAGGAAAAGAAGTTATTAAAACTAAGAAAGAAGAAAAGTAGTCAGTCAAACTGACTTTTTTTGTTGAATAAATTTCACTAATATTTTATAATCATTATAGAATAATAGGGTGAATGTATGAAATTAGTAATTAAAAATTTATCAAAATCATATGATGAATATGAAGTACTTGAAGATATAAATATGGAATTTGAAGAAGGTAAAATCTATGGAATATTAGGTAAAAATGGTAGTGGTAAAACTACTTTATTTAATATTCTAGGAGGAGAACTTGAATATAATAATGGTGAATTTTATTTAGAAGATAAAAATAAAAAAGAAACATTAGATGATTCTAATGTAGGATATATGTTATCTGAAATAATGCTTCCAGATTTTTTAACTGGATATGAATTTATAAAATTCTATATAGAAGTAAATTGTCCAAAAGAATTAAAAAATATTGATAAATATTTTGAAATGATAGATTTTAATCCAGAATTCATTAATAAAATAATTAAAAGTTATTCATTAGGTATGAAGAATAAAATACAATTATTAATTAATCTAATTTCAAAACCTAAATTATTCTTGTTAGATGAACCTCTAACTAGTTTTGATGTAGTCGCAGCAAAAGAAATAAAAGATATTATAAAAGATATGAAAAAGGGTAGAATAATTATTTTTTCAACACATATTTTAGAATTAGCTGAAAGTATGTGTGATGAAATAATAATATTAAATAATAAAAAATTAACTAAGTTATCAGATGAAATAACAAAAGATAAGAACTTTGAAAAGAAAATAGTGGAGATATTATCAAATGATAACCAAGATTAATAAAATAAGTAATTATAATACAGCTAACTATATAATTTATACTCTTAAAAATATGCCAATTATTAAGAAAATATTTGTAGATGATGATGTATCAGATTATGTAGTTAAAGATGGTATTAGTAAATTCATATCCTTTTTAAAATTTATATATTCTTTTGTATTAAAACTATTATTAATTAGTATAATTAGTATATTTTATGAAGATGGAGTATCAGATTTTCATGATCCTCAATTAGGCCAATTTATAATTATACTTCTTTCTTTTGAATTAATAGCAGCAAATGTTAGTCCTATATTTAAACTCGAATTAAAAGATTATTTATTTGTAAAACAATTAAAATTTAAAACAATGGATTATGTTAAAAGCAGATTAATAATCTATTTAACTAAAACAATATTATTTACTTTTATAATATTTTATCTTATGTTAGATAATTTACCAATAACTTTTCTTTTAGCATTAGGAGTACCAGCAATAAGACTAATATATGAGTTCTTCTATCTAAGAAAATTAATAAGAACTAAGCATAGAATAGTTACAAATTTTATTATGAAACTAGCTACTTATCCAGTAATATTTACAACAGTTTTATTAATATTTAATAGTGTAGTATTTGGATATTTAGGTGTAGAAGTTAGTGAAACATTTGCAATAATACTATTAGTAGTAATAATATTATTTGCAATATATATAGTATATTACTTCTTAAAGAAATTTAATTTTAAATTATTATTTGCTAAGAATTTAACACCTGAATTATATGCAATAATAAACTCAAAAGTAGCTTTTTCATCACTATCTGTAAACTATAAAATGAGTAAAGTAGATGTAAGAAGTAATAAAAAAGGATATGAGTATTTATATGATATTTTTAATAAAAAATACTCAAAATCCTTAATAATTAAAGCAATAATATTGCCTTGTTTTTTTGCCATGTTTATGTTGGAACCATATATAGGTTTATTTGTATTGGGTGATCAAGAATATTTAGAAGAAATAACATTACTGCAATCAATTATTGGTGAATTAAACCCACTATTTTTAATTATACCTCTGACATTAATGATGCAAAATGCTTCACTAGAATATATGAGAGTATGTCATTTAAATATGGATAGAACTTTAAATAATTATAAATTTTTTAAAAATAAAAGATTATTACATATGAAATTAAGACTAGAAAAAATAATTAAATATGATTTAATATCTACAATAATAGTATATATACCATTCCTAATTTATTTTCCATCAATAAAAACAATAATATTATACTGGGGAATAGCTATATTAGTAGAATTATTTAATATAGCATTAATATATTATTGTTATTTTGAAAAAAAGAAATCAATATTCTTATACGAAGGAAAAAGAGCATCATATTTGGATATTGTCCTAAGATTTTTCCCACTAATTTTAATATATAAATTTGGTAAATATAATATAGGAATTTATATGACATTAGGATGCATAATGCTAATGACAGTATTATTTACATATTTAATATATAGAAAAGAGGTAAGATCAAATGAAAGAAATTAAAAGTAATTATAGATTCACTCTTTTCCTACAAATAATACAACTATTAATGATACCAGCAATAATTATAATAAGTATTGTTATATATATACCAGGTGATGTATTAAATATTGGTTCTTTAATATTAGCATATTATTATGGATATCTAATATTCTATAAACAATATAATGTAAAAATAAAAGAAAAATTAAAAATTAAAAATAAAAACATACTTACATTTATTTACGATATAATAAGTGGAATATTCATAATAATGGTATATTCAAATATATTAGGAATAATCTATCAATTATTAGGATACAGTAATGATGGAGAAGTTAATCTAGTTTTAACACCACTATATATAGTTGAAATATGTATTATTGCACCAATAATTGAAGAAATAATATTTAGAGGTTTTGCATATAATACACTTAAATCAAAAGGAAAAGTATTTGCAATAATAATGTCATCATTTCTATTTGCATTATTTCACTATAATTATGTACAATTTGCAAGTACATTATGTTTAGGATTAGTATTATGTTCGTTAGATGAAAAATATGATTCTATTTTACCTGGAATAGTATTACATATTATAAATAATATGATAGCAACAGGAATATTTGGATATTTAAATGATGATATAACAAGAATAGTATTATATATAATAATATTTATACTTGTAATAATTTATTTTATTAATAGTTTTAAAGGTAAAAAATTAGAAATAATTGAAAATATAAAAGAAATATTTAGATTATCTTCTAAATCATTATCATTTTATTTAGTAGTATTAATAAATATAATATTATTTGTACTACAATATTTAGGAATAATAGAAGGATTATATTAGATATATTTTATTGTAAAATATATCTTTTATATTGTAAAAACATATACTAAAATGATAAAATACATATGGAGATGATATAATGAAAAAAGGGTTTACTTTAATTGAATTATTAGCAGTAATTACTATTACAGGTATATTAGCAGTAATGATATTACCAAACTTAGTAGGAAGTTATGAAAAAAGTTTGAAAAAAGCAATGGCAATTCAAGAATCAAAACTAAAAGATGCTGCTACATTAATGGTTAATGATTATTGTAACCAAAGAATATCAAAAGAAAAATATGATGAATGTAAAAATGGAAATGTAATATTTAAACAAGAAAATTGGCCATTAACAGATGAAGATGGTAATACAGTATATAAAACAATATATTTTGTAAAATTAGAGACATTAAAAGCAGCTAATTACTATGAGAATGAATTGTATTATGAACATTCTGATACAGAAGATTGTAGAGCAATAGTTTTATTTGATGCATTTGTAGATGGAACAGGAGCAAATAAAGTAACAAAATATACAGGAGATAGAGCATATGTTTCATGTTTTGATGAAGGTAAACAAACATATCTAACAGGAGGAGCAACTGATTATTATAAAATACTTAGACCAGATGAGGTGGAATAATGGCACAAAAAGCAAAAATATATAAGATAAGTAAAGATAGTAAAAGTAATAATGATAAAGCAATAACACAATTTATTGTTGGAATAGGTGTATATGCATTAGTAATAATGATAGCTGATTCATTATTTAAAGGAATAGATGTAGAAAATTTCTTTTATGCAATAATAGCAGCATTAATATTAAGTGTATTAAATTATTATTTAAAACCAATATTAGCATTCTTAACTTTACCACTTAATATACTTACACTTGGTATAACTTATCCAATAATAAATGTAATAATATTAGAAATATGTGATTTTATAATGGGTAAATCATTTGAAGTAAGTGGATTTATAAATGTATTCTTAATAGCAATATTTATTAGTGTGTTAAGAATGTTCTTAGACGAAATAATAACTAAAAAAATATAGGAGGTAAATTATGTCACCAGTAATATTTAAATTAGGTAATTTTGAATTAAGATGGTATAGTGTATTAATACTAGTAGGAGTATTTATAGCTTATAGACTAGTTATAAGTGAAGCTAGAAGATATCATATTAAAAATGAATTTATATTTAATATGATGTTTTGGGCTTTAATAATGGGTATTCTTGGAGCTAGAATATACTATGTAATATTTGAATGGAATTATTATAAAGTAAATATCCTTGAAATATTTAAAATATGGAAAGGTGGTCTTGCTATCCATGGTGGTTTAATAGCAGGAGGAATTACTATAATAGTTTATTGCAAAAGATATAGAGCAGATGCAAGAAAAATATTAGATATAGTAGTACCAGGATTAATCCTAGCACAAGCAATTGGTAGATGGGGTAACTTCTTTAATGGAGAAGCTTATGGATCAGTAATTGAATATGATAAATTAGCTAGTATAAAAATAATTCCTCAATTTATAATAGACAATATGTATATAAATGGTAATTATCATTTACCAATGTTCTATTTTGAATCAATAGCATGTTTAATTGGATTTATATTATTACTTATTATTAGAAGACAAAAATATATTAAAAGAGGTCAAATAGTAGGAACATATTTAGTTTGGTATGGAGTAGTAAGAATAATTATAGAAATATTTAGATCTGATAGTTTAATGTTCTTTGATATTAAAGTAGCTCAATTAGTTAGTGCTGTTATGATAATAATAGGAACATATTTAATAGGTGTACAAGTTAGAAAACCAACATTAGAAGATTTATATAATACATATGATGATAAGATTATGTTTTAGGTGATATTATGTATGATTGTATAATAATTGGTATGGGATGTGCAGGTATGAGTGCAGGTATTTATGCAAAAAGAGGAAATTTAAAAACACTTATATTAGATGCTAAAATGCCTGGTGAAAATTTAACTAAAATAAGTAAAATAGAAAATTATTTAGGATTTAAAAGTATAACAGGAGCTGAACTTGCATATCAAATGTTTGAACATGTAAAAAATGAAAATGTTAAATATAGTATAGAAAAAGTATTAGATATTAGAATGAATGATGATAATACTAAAACAGTATATACAGATAAAAATAAATATAATACAAGAGGGGTAATAATAGCTGGAGGAAGAAAATTCAAAAAAAGTGGATTACCTGGTGAAGATAAATTCATAGGAAAAGGAATAAGTTATTGCGCTGTTTGTGATGCACCATTATATAAAAATAAAAATATAGTAGTTTTAGGTGGAGGAAATAGTGCATTTGAAGAAGGAGTATATCTAAGTAGATATGCTAAAAAAGTTACTATAATAGTTAGAAATAAGATAAGTGCAGAAGAAATATATGTAAATAATGCTAAAGAAAGAGATAATATAGAAATAATAAAAGGGAAAAATGTTATAGAATTTTTAGGTAAGGATTTTATAACTGGAGTTAAACTTGATGATGATACTATATTAAATTGTGATGGTGTATTTATATATTATGGTACAACAGCAGATAATACATTCTTAGGAAGTCTTGATATAACAGATGAAAAAGGATTTGTTATAGTAAATTCAAATATGAAAACAAAATATGATGGTATATATGCATGTGGAGATATAATTAAAAAAGAATTATATCAAATAGTAACAGCAGTGGCTGAAGGAGCTATAGCAGCAACATGCTTAAAGAAAGAGTTAAAAAAATGAAAGTATTTATAGGATGTTCATCTTACGATATTATTGATAAAAAATATTTTGAAGAAGGAAGTAAAATTGCTTCTTTTTTAGCAAGTAAAAATAATTCACTTATATTCGGTGGATCATCTCATGGATTAATGGGATGTGTTTATAACGAATTTAAAAAGCAAAATAGAGATATTTTAGCTATACAAATAGAAAAGTATAAAGAAGACTTAAATGATTTAGAATGCAATAAAAAACTACTTAAAAATGTATATGATCAATTAGTAGCATTCATGAATGAATCAGATGTTTTAATATATTTACCTGGCGGTTATGGAACATATAATGAAATATTTTATATGATGTGTGAATATATAAATGAATCACATAATAAACCAATAATAATCTATAATATTAATGGATATTATGATGAAATAGATAAAATATTAAATAAAATGAAAGAAGAAAAGTTTGCTAAAAAGTTTAATTTTGTTAAAATAGTAAATAACTTAGATGAATTTAAATCTATTATGGAGGAAATATGTTAGTATATGGTAAAAATGTAGCAAGAGAAATATTAAAATCTAATACTAAAGTATATAAAGTATTTTTAGATAATAATTTTAATGATGATGAATTTTTAAATTTAATACATAAAAATAATCTAAAGATATTCCATATAGATAGAAATAAACTAAATAAGATGTGTGATAATGGTATAAATCAAGGTATAGCACTAGATATAGAAGATTATAAATATTTAAGTATAGAATCTATTGAAAATGATAGGGATGCTAATTTTATAGTTATGTTAGATCAAATAGAAGATCCACATAACTTTGGAGCTATTATTAGAACATGTGAGTGTGCTGGAGTAAATTATATAATAATACCTAAAAAAAGAAGTGTAAGTGTTACTAGTACAGTATATAAAACAAGTGCAGGAGCTTTAAATAATATTAAAATAGTAGAAGTAGTAAATCTAAATAATACAATAGATAAACTTAAAAAATTAGGTTTCTGGATTTATGGAGCTGATGCTGGTAATAAAGACTATAGAGATATAAAATATGATGGTAAAACATGTTTAATTATTGGTAGTGAAGGTTCTGGAATGAAAAGAATAGTTAAAGAAGCATGTGATGAAATAATATCAATACCACTTAAAGGAAAAGTAGATTCTTTAAATGCTAGTGTAGCATCAGGAATATTAATATATGAAATAATGAAATATAAATAGGAGGGCTATGGAATATAACAAATTAAATGATAATGAATTAGTATATTTATGTAATGAAAACAATGAAGATGCTATAAACATATTAATAGAAAAATATAAACCTAATATAATAACAATATTAAAAGAAATTAAATCTAAATATAGTATTATAGGTTATGAAATAGCAGATTTATATCAAGAAGGATTATTAGGTTTAATAGAAGCTATTAATTCATATGATGATAATATGAATACTACTTTTTATACATATTCAACAGTATGTGTAAGAAATAGAATACTATCTACAATAAGATCATCATTTAGACAAAAAAATAAAGTACTTAATACATCATATTCTTTAGATAATATACTAGGTGAAAATAATGAAACTTATTATAATTTATTAGAAGATAATTCATACGAACCATCTCATATATTAATAGGTAATGAAGAAGAAAATAGTATAATAGAAAAACTTAATGAAAAACTAAGTGAGAATGAAAAAGAAATATTTAATTTAAGACTTAAAGGTCTTAAGAATAGTGAAATATGTGACTTATTAAATAAAGATAAAAAATATATAGAGAATGCTATGAATAGAATAAATAAAAAATATAGAGAAATAATAGGTAAGGAGAAATAAAATGAAAAAGAAAATATTTGTAATTTTATTAGTAGTCTTATTAATATTTAGTGGATGTGAAAAAGAAAAAAGTTTAGTAGAAGAAAATAAAACAAAAGAAGAAGTTAAAAAAGCAATAGTAAAATTTGATAATAAAGAATTTGAATTAAATAAGAATGAAAATCATGAAAAATTAAATTATAAAACAAATGAAAAAGAATTAAAAACATCTGGTTCAGGAATGTTTAAAAAAATACAATATATTGTAGTAAAAGATGGTGATGAAGATACATTAATAGATATAACTTTAATGTATAATAAAGGTAAAACTATTGAACAAGCATTAGAAGGAATAAGTTATACATTTACTGATAAAAAAGTAGGAGATATTACATATAAATATTTTGAATTAGAAGATGAAGAATATATGACTCATACATATTTATATGAATTTAATAATAATACTTATACAATAAAATTAGCTTATAAAAATGATATAGGTAATTTTGAAGAAGAATTTATCAAAAATGTAACTTTTAAAAAATAAAATAACTAGTGATAGTTATTTTTATATGTTATAATTACTATGGGGATGATTAATATGTTTGAATACTTAAAGGGTAAAATAACTAAATGTATAGCAAACTACATAGTAGTTGATGTTAATGGTGTTGGATATAAAGTATATACATCAAATCCTTATAAATTTCATGAAGGAGAAGAATATACAGTATATGTATATAATCATGTAAGAGAAGAAGAATATTCAATATATGGATTTATAAGTGAAGAAGAAAGAGATTTATTTTTAAAATTAATAGATGTTAAAGGATTAGGTCCTAAGATGGCTTTATCAATATTAGCTAGTAGTTCATTAAATGGAGTAATAGATGCGATTGATAGAGAAAATATTTTATATTTAAAAAAGATACCTAAAATAGGAGAAAAATTAGCTAGACAAATAATATTAGATTTAAAAGGTAAACTTGCTAGTATAGAATCTCATGAAGAAAAAGATGATGAACTTGTATTAGCTTTAGAAGCATTGGGATATAAAACAGCAGATATAAAAAATGTAATAGCAAAAGTAGATAAAACACAAAATATTGAAATGCAAATTAAAGAAGCATTAAAATTATTACTTAAATAGGAGGAATTAATTATGGTAATAGGAATAGATATGGATGATACTATATGTTCTACAAATGAAAGAATAATAATAGAAGCAGATAAATATGATAAAGAAGTATTAGGTGGTACTGGAATAAAAGATATTAAAGCATATGAATTTACTGAAATGATGGGTTGGGAAAAAGAAATGAAAGGTAAATTCTTTGCTGATAGATTAGAATACATAATGGATAATGCTGAAATAAAACCTAGTGCTAAAGAAGTAATTAATAGATTACATGAAGAAGGAAATAAAATAATTATTATTTCATTTAGAAAAGGTAAATATATTGCTGATCCATATAATTTAACAAAGAATTGGTTAGATAGACATGGTGTTCATTATGATAAAATATATGTAGATACTGGTTCAAAAGTAGATGAATGTATTGAAAATGATGTAAATCTATTTATAGATGATAAAGAAAGTCACTGTGAAGATGTAAGTAATGCTGGAGTACCTGTATTATTATTTACTAATGAATATAATCATGATGAAAAAAGATTTAATAGAGTAGATAATTGGGATCAAGTATATGACTATATAAAGGAGAATCTATATGCAGGAGAGAGTAATAACTAATCATGAATTAGAAGAAGATTCATTTGAAAAAAGTATTAGACCAGATTCATTTGATGAATATATAGGACAAAATGATGTAAAAGAAAACATTAAAGTATTTGTAAAAGCTGCTTTAATGAGAGGTACATCTCTTGACCATGTATTATTATATGGTCCTCCTGGATTAGGTAAAACAACACTTGCACATATAATAGCAAATGAACTAGGTTCTAATATTAAAACAGCTAGTGGACCTACTATAGAAAAAAGTGGTGATTTAGCGGCTATTTTATCAACTTTAGAACCAAATGATGTATTATTTATAGATGAAATACATAGAATACCTAAATATATAGAAGAAATACTATATAGTGCTATGGAAGACTTTAAATTAGATATAATAATTGGCTCTGATGGTCAAAGTAGAAATATTAAAATAGATCTTCCTCCATTTACACTTGTTGGAGCTACTACAAGAG
>JAEEGL017105837.1_pt1 | contig 30290 bp, 27 predicted proteins | sample 9134231 | NCBI WGS metagenome assembly JAEEGL01 (sample SAMN16246548, study PRJNA631951) | gut metagenome | biome: gut microbiome; feature: rumen; material: fiber-attached | host: Bos | place: Iran: Karaj | collected 2018-10 | reverse complement strand
TTCGGATCATGCTGAACACCAGAGTGCTGGAGCTGATCCTTGACAGAGATCAGCATATATGCAAGGGGGCTAAGCTTTTTAACGGGGATAATATCTATGCCGGCAGGACCATAGTTGCAACGGGAGGGCTGTCATATCCTTCCACCGGTTCAACCGGAGACGGTTATGCCTTTGCCAATGATGCAGGCATAGAAGTCACCAAAAGATATCCCTCCCTTGTTCCCTTCAATATCAAGGGGGATATATGTAAGAGACTCATGGGGCTCTCACTTAAGAACTGCGGCATACGGGTGACACTGGGGAATAAGGTGGTATATAAGGATTTTGGCGAGCTGCTCTTTACTCATTTCGGAGTGTCGGGCCCCCTTATACTGACTGCTTCCTCACAGATAGACCCCGGGATGTACCGCAAGGGACTTAAGCTTCATATGGATCTGAAGCCTGCTTTGAGCAGGGATGAGCTGGATAAAAGGATACTCAGGGACTTTGAACTGTTTTGCAATAAGGAATTTCGAAATTCACTTTCGAAGCTTTTGCCATCAAAGATGATCCCGGTCATTGTCTCGCTTTCGGGTATAGATCCTGATAAAAGGGTTAATGAGATAAGCCGGAAGGAGAGAGAGAGGCTTCTGTCCCTCATAAAGGACTTTGAACTTGAGATATTATCGACAAGGGGTTTTGATGAAGCTATAATCACAAAAGGCGGTATAGCCATGAGGGAGATAGATCCTAAGACCTTTGCTTCCAAGAAGATTGAGGGACTCTTTTTTGCCGGAGAGGTGCTGGACCTTGATGCCCATACAGGAGGCTATAATCTGCAGATCGCCTGGAGCAGCGGATATGCTGCCGGAAGCGCTGTATAAGTGGAGGATTTATATGATAAACATAGCTGTTGACGGACCTGCAGGGGCAGGCAAATCGACCATTGCCAAGATGGTGGCAAAGGATCTGGATTATATTTATGTGGATACAGGGGCCATGTTCCGGGCCATAGGCTTATACATGATCCGAAACGGCGTGGATCTTTCTGATGAGCAGGGTATATCCCTTGCGGTAGAAGAGGCTGATGTGGATCTGCGATATATCGACGGAGTGCAGTGCGTGTTTCTAAACGGATCCAATGTGAATGACATGATACGGACGGATGAGGTTTCCGATGCGGCTTCGAAGGTGGCGGTGGTGCCTGCCGTCAGGAGTAAGATGTTAAAGCTCCAGAGAAATATAGCATCCGGCAATAACGTTATAATGGACGGCCGGGACATAGGATCGAAGGTGCTTCCCGATGCAGATCTTAAGATATATCTTACGGCTTCAGTTGAGGAGAGAGCCAGGAGGCGTTACAAGGAGAACATTGAGAAGGGCCTTAAATGTGATCTCGAGACCATAAAGGCTGAGATAAAAGAGAGAGATCATCGTGATATGACCAGGCAGGAGGCACCCCTTGTAAGAGTTGATGATGCAAGGCTTGTTGATTCCTCCGATATGACCATAGAAGAAGCGGTCAGAACCATTGAAGATATGATCGACGAGGTAATAAGCAGCAAGCAATAAGGAACAGTGACCATGGAGTGACCGGAGAGGCTTTTGGGCCTGCCGGGGGAGACTAAATATGGAAGTCATAACAGCAAAATCCGCAGGATTCTGTTTCGGAGTGGAAAGAGCGGTGGATACCGTATATGAGGCTTTGAACAGCGATGACAAGATATATACATACGGTCCCATCATACATAATGAATCCGTGGTTTCCGATCTTGCGGACAAGGGTGTTGAGATAATCAACACTCCAGAAGAGCTTATGAGAATAGAGAGCGGGACAGTGATAATACGGTCACACGGAGTTACCCGCAGTATCTATGACATCATGGATAAGAAGGGAATAAGATATATCGATGCAACCTGTCCTTTTGTACTCAGGATCCACAAGCTGGTAGATAAGGCACGTGAAGAAGGATGCCATATAATAATAGCGGGAGACAGGGAACATCCTGAGGTTCAGGGGATATTAAGCTTCTCCGGGGATCACGTCACAGTGATAAAAACGGAGAAGGAAGCAGAGGAGTTTGAAAAACCCGATGGCCGGGAACTGTTCATGGTGGCACAGACAACCTTTAACAGTGAACTTTTTGATAAATTTGTTGAAATTTTTAATAAAAAATATTACAATGTGAATATTGTGAGCACAATCTGCAATGCAACATGGCAGAGGCAGAAGGAAACGGCGGAATTAGCAAAAAGGGTAGACACTATGATTGTGATAGGCGGAGCACATAGTTCGAATACCCGGAAGTTATACGATATAGCCGGAGCCGGATGCAAAAACACATTATTTGTACAGACACTTGACGACTTGGTTTCAAAAACGGACGGAATTCCAGGACGAGGTTCTTGTGTAGGTATCACCGCCGGGGCTTCAACCCCAAAGAATATTATTGAGGAGGTTCAAAATTATGTCAGAAGATTTTGGACAGATGCTGGATGAAACGTTTAAGACCATACGTACAGGAGATGTTGTAGAGGGAACGATCATTGATGTAAAACCGGAAGAGATCATTCTTAACATCGGTTACAAGTCGGAAGGTATTATCACAAAGAACGAATATTCGAACGACTCATCGGTCGATCTTACCACTGCTGTAAGTGTTGGCGACAAGATGGAAGCCAAGGTTCTGAAATTGAATGATGGCGACGGTCAGGTGCTTCTCACATATAAGAGACTTGCACAGGATCGGGGCAACAAGAGACTTGAGGAGGCCTTTGAGAATGAGGAAGTCCTCAAGGGTAAGGTCATCAAGGTACTTGACGGAGGACTTTCGGTAGTAGTAGAGGATTCGAGAGTATTTATTCCCGCAAGCCTTGTATCGGACAGCTTTGAGAGAGATCTTTCAAAGTATCTCGATCAGGAGATAGAATTTGTGATCACCGAGTTCAATCCCAGAAGAAAGAGGATCATCGGCGACAGAAAGGTTCTTGTTAAGGCAGAGAATGAGGAGAAGAGGAAGGCCCTCTTTGAGAAGATCAGTGTGGGCGATGCGATCGAGGGTATCGTTAAGAACATCACTGATTTCGGATGCTTTATCGATCTGGGCGGAGTAGACGGACTGCTCCACATATCCGAGATGTCATGGGGACATGTGGATTCACCCAGGAATGTATTTAAGGTTGGCGATGCCGTAAAGGTCATCATCAAGGAGATCAACGGTACAAAGATCGCTCTTACCAGAAAGTTTGATGATGAGAATCCCTGGATCGGTGCAGCCGACAAATATACAGTCGGCACCGTTGTTACAGGTAAGGTCGCAAGGATGACCGAGTTCGGAGCTTTTATAGAGTTAGAGCCCGGTATAGATGCTCTCCTTCATGTATCACAGATATCCAAAGAGCACATCAACAAGCCTTCGGATGTATTAAAGAAGGGTGATGAGGTTACTGCCAAGATCGTTGATTTCGATCAGGAGAACAAGAAGATCAGCCTTTCCATCAAGGCATTGATGACTGAGAATGATGATCAGGAAAAGGATGAGGCTGCATCAGAGGATGTCGAGGATGTTGAGGTTGCAGCAGAAGAGGAAGCAGCTACAGTAGAGGAAGCAGCAACAGAAGATACGGAAGCTAAGGACAGCGAAGAGTGATCACCAAATAACTAATAAGTACCGGAGCTTCATACAGGCTCCGGTATCTTTTATTTTGGAGGAAAAATGCAGAATACTTACACCGATTTTAAAGCCGAAATAATGAAGATGACCAAGATCGATCTGAATTCCTATAAGGAAGCTCAGATGAAGAGGCGTATCGATTCGCTCATCACAAAGAACGGTATAAAGGGTTATCCTGCTTATATCGATGCATTAAAGACCCAGCCTGCCATATTCGATGAGTTCATCAATTACATTACCATCAATGTTTCCGAATTCTATCGTAATACCGATCAGTGGGAGCTCATGGATAAGGAATACATACCGGATCTTATCAAGAGGTTCGGCAAGAATCTGAAGATATGGAGCGCCGCCTGTTCCACGGGAGATGAGCCTTATTCTCTGGTCATGTGTCTTTCAAAGCATATCCCGCTCAATCAGATCAGGATCTATGCCACGGATCTTGATAAGACCGTCATAGGCAAGGCTAAGGTTGGACTGTATAACTCCAAGAGCATAGCCGGTGTTCCCGCCGATCTGAAGAAGAAGTACTTCACTCAGGTGGGACCTTCCTTCCAGATCTCCGATGATATCAAGAGGAGAGTTGAGTTTCATGAGCATAATCTTCTTAAGGACACCTATCAGAAGAATTATGATTTTATTGTCTGCAGAAATGTGCTGATCTACTTTACCGATGAGGCCAAGGAGATGGTATTCAGGAAATTCAGTGAGAGTTTAAAGCCCGGCGGACTCCTGTTTATCGGCTCCACCGAGCAGATCATGAATTATAAGTCTATGAACCTTAAGAGAGAGAATTCATTCTATTACAGGAGAGTGGATTAAGACACGATCCTACAGTACATTAAGTATCATGTTCATAAGATGACCCGCGTAGCGACTGAAAAGCTCCGGGTCATTTTTTACGCTTTCCGTAAGCTCGAAGAACATGGTCCTGTCCTTGTATTCGTGCTTGAATACCGGTGTCACCACACTGTCCCATTCAGGCAGGAACTGGCTGTTAAGCTTGATATAGCAGTTGTCCGGCTTTGCAGCCTGTCTGTATTCCTTATCAACGTACTGTCCGGTGGACTTGTGTATGGCCCTGTCCTCCAGAGGCAGATAATAATAATTCTGATGATCGGGATAGAAGAACTTCAGGGTGCCCTCAAATATGGCAACTCTTATCTTCCCCTTTTTGCCTCCAAGCATCAGATAACAGTCAGCGAAGCCTGCGGATACCGGAGAGGGTACGGGGGTATTGAAGGTAAATTCGATGATGAGCTCGGTTTTAAGCTCTCCCTCGTAATCTCTGTAATTATTCTTGATGGCGCGTTCGGCCCTTATCTTTCCGTTCACCACATCAGGATAGGCAAGAAGAGGCAGCAGGGAGGGCATATTGATAACGTCGTCGTAATTATGCTGCAGCAGGATCTTCAGATATGTAGTCTCGGGATCGTTAATATATCTCTGATATATGTTTATCAGATCCTTGCCCGAGACATCATCGATCCTTGGGATGTTAAGAAAAGTCTCCAGGGTTTTCTGCTTCATGTCGGGCAGAGCCAGCAGCAGCCGGTAGGGCTTTATCCTCTTGTAGATATCAACGCCCACTTTAGCCTCTATGCCTGTATCCACGCCGTACATATAGGCTCTTTTTATCAGAAAAGGTATGTCAAAGGAGTTACCGTTAAAGGTTATGAGGGTATCAAAGGATGAGGCATACCTTGAAAACTCCTGTATGATATCCCGCTCCTCGGAAAGATCGTCCGCAAAGAACTGCTTCACATAGAGGCCGCTGCCGTTCATCACCGCGGTGCCTATGAGATAGATCTCGGCATTTGAGGGAGACAACCCCGTAGTCTCTATATCAAGGAAAAGTATCTTCTCAGGATCGGAGATCCCTTCAAGAGGGTAATCTATTTTTATCTCATCGATAATATGGTCGTTGATCTTCATCTTTTATTCCCGCATCGTCAAATGATGTGTCCTGTATCCGGTCGGATTTTAAGACAGATTTATTGTATGATATAATGAGTGGAACGTCAAAAGAAGACTTGAGATCAGGATCATGACCATCAGAGGCAGCGTATATTCCCAAGATAAAGCCCCCTGTGAAGAGAAGGATCCTGAAATCAGGACCATGATTATCAGAGGTAACATATATGTCCATGTTTGATGATGATTCATATAATGAGGGACTCAACGCCGGTAAGAGGATAGCCATAGGCTCCATCATTGCTTCCGTTGCGGTGTTAGGTATCCTGATCATGACCGTCATGCTCAACGGTGACAAGCTTCATAAGAATAACGGCAATAATAACAACAATCCCTATCCTGCAGTATCCGAGGCAAGCGAGGAGAGTACCGAGGAGGAAGAGGAGGACAGGGAGAAATACAGGATATCCGGGAATAAAAGAACCTCCGACGAACTTGATTTCTGGAACATGTATGATGAGGACGAGGAGGAGAGCATTGTAGTATCGGAGAATTCAGTAAGCAGGAATTCCCTAAGCAGGAATTCTCTTTCAAAGAACAAGGCCTCCAAGGTTTCTGCAAATGTGTCCAAAAAGAAGGACTCTCTTTCAAAGAACGGATTCAATATAAGCGTATCCGGACAGAAGGCCGTCTATGTTTCCATTAACAGTGCGGTGGAAAAGTCAGAGCTTAATCCGGCAGGGTTTACCATGGAGGGTGACAGGCTTGTATATTCCGACGGGGGCAGGAATATCTCTCATTTCGGCATAGATGTTTCCAAATACAACGGTTCCATCAGCTGGAATGCCGTAAAGCAGGACGGTGTGGAATATGCTCTGCTTCGAGTGGGAGCCAGGGGTTATTCCACAGGTGGTGTGATACTTGATGAGAATTTTGCCGCCAATCTTCAGGGATGCTCTGAAAACGGCATAGATGTGGGAGTGTATTTCTTCTCTCAGGCCATAAATATAAATGAAGCTGTGGAGGAGGCAAATTACTGCGTGGCATCTCTTGGCGGGGCTAAGATAAGATATCCGGTCATATTCGACAGCGAGAAGATCTCCAATGATACATACAGGACCGAGGCCTTAACCCCCATGGAGCAGACCGATATCTTTATAGCATTTGCGGATACCGTTAAGGCATACGGTTATATTCCCATGCTGGCAGGCTCCAAGGAACAGCTGGCAAAGCATTTTGATCTGACGAGACTGAATGGATATGACATATGGCTTTTGGATGCGGGAGAGAAGACCGATTATCCGTACAGATACTGCATCAGGCAGTATTCGGATACAGGGCAGATAAAGGGTATAAACGGAAATGTCAATTATGACATCTGTTTGATATCGTATGCAGATAAGTGATCTATATATTTCTGAGGAAGCTTAATGCTGGAATAGAGCTTGGCGTACAATGAATGGGACACTCCGTCGGGACGATCCAGTATCTCTGTCCTTGTCTTGAGGCCGTGTTTCTTTGCCTCATCCAATGCCTTGTTATAGGCAATGGTGGCCATCTCATGAGTCGGGAAGGAGCCGATGGTCCAGTTACCGTTCAAATGGATCCTGACCTTGTATATGATATCCCTGCCTTCCTTCACTTCCATGATATTCTTGACAGGATTGATCACATTGATATTGGCATAACGAAGATCGGTAGGGTCTCCGTTCTTAAACTCATAATCCTTTCCGGCAACGCCGAAGGCGGGTATGTCATACCTTGCAAGGATCCTCTCCTGGAGTCCGAAATCCGCCACAAAGAGGTGATTGCCGCGACGCTGTATCTTATGGGAGGAATAATAAAACAAGTCCTCCAGGTCGAATTTCAGCTCGTGATTGAGATCCAGAAAATAAGAGAAATACGAACGATGCAGATATATGGGTGTCTTGAAGCAGATACCGTTGTCCCTGAAGGTTACAAGTATCACATATTTCTCAAAGGACAGGGGGCTGATGTCCTCATCAAAGCTGTCGATCTCATAGGAGGTATCATCCAGGATCCTTCGGCCAGTGGTGTAGAGTGCAGCAGCTTCCTCCATGTCTTCGGAACTCCCCAGAGCGATATGCTTTGACCTGTATGTTATGGAAGCCCTGTAATAGGTATCGCCGTTGGCCTTCTTTGCAGTATATATACCCTTCATGGCAGATCCTCGCTTTCGATTGAGTCATAAATCCGATCCCACCTATATTTATACGATTTTATGGGATTTATTGCAACGTATATGGGGACGGGGTTGATGGGTCAGAATGCGCCGTGAGGACCGAGGAGTGAGGAATGCGCCGTGAGGACCAAGACGTGAGGAATACGGCGTGAGGCCCGAGGCGTGAGGCCCGAGGCGTGAGGGGATGTTTTTCGGACCTGGATTTGAGTTTCGGGGCATATCGTCAGGCCGTATGCCGATCATGACCCCATAGAGCGCGGAAGAGCCGTTTGAGTCATGAGATTCCGGATTTTACCTGTCATACCGCACTATGAGATGAAAGATCACATGACTCAACAGAACCGGAAGAGCCGTTTGAGTCATGAGATTCCGGATTTTGCCTGTCATACCGTACTATGAGATAATAAAAGGCATGACCCGGAACGTTTGACAGAGGTAAGTTTGAGTCATGGGATCCCTGATTTGAGCCGTGATGGATGATCTGATCAAGGATCAAGAATAATGGATAAAGAATATAGAATAAAGCATATAGAATATAGCATCAAGGATAAGGGATAAGGAAGGAGGCCGGTCTTTGATCGATTTTTTAAGAGAAAGCTTCAGCTATTCGAAAATCTTTAAAGAGATCAGGAAGATAGAAAGAAAGATAGAACCTGAAAAGAGGACTTACGGCCCGGATGAAAATCAGTATTACTACTATTATGAGCCTGATAGACTTTCGTCGGATAAGATCATAATCTGGATCCATGGAGGCGGCTGGAATGCCGGCACCCCAAAGGACTTTGATTTTGTGGGACAGCGTATCGCCGGTGAGGGTTACAGGTTTATATCCCTGGGCTACAGACTGTCCACACAGAAAAAGTATCCTGCGCAGATCGAAGATGTCTGTGCGGGATATAAACATGCGATCTCATATCTGAAGGAGAAGGGGATCGATACATCAAAGATCATCATATGCGGTCCCAGTGCAGGGGCCCATCTTTCTTCGATCCTTACATACAGCAGGGCTGATCGGGAAAGGTATGGTGTGGATATATCCGGTGTCATAGGATATGTGGGCTGGGGAGGACCGTACTGCTTCAATGAAAAAACCTCGCTTACCCTGAGGCTTCTTGAGCATCAGCTGTTCCCCAAGGGCTATGACAGAAAGAAGGCAGAGCCCATATCTCTTTTGAGCAATGATCATATCCCTATGCTGCTTATACAGAGCAGACATGATGGACTGGTAGATTTCTCTTTTGCAGAAGACTTTTGTGACAGGGCCCATGAGCTTGGGGTACAGTGCGAGCTTTATGAGGTGACGGACGAACTTGATACTCATTCCTGGTATACTGCCGGAGTATTCGCAAAGAGCCGCGGGGAGAATAAGAGTCTTGACAGGTTCTTTATATGGGTTGAGGAACTATAGGACAAAACAGAGCGGATCTGCTTGACGGACCATTCCTACGACAATATGAAAAATCTATACTTTATTGCGGATACTGTTTCGCGGGCAAGGCGGGAAGCAGGTATTTTCTGCTTGAAGTTTTTTCTCGGCTATGTGACTAGGAAAGTGCATCTACACATAGGCACTTCACGGGGACGGCAGTATTCACATCCATGTTCAGTACTGCCTCTCGCGTACATCCTGTACGCGAGCCCCTGAGTTTGGAGCACTTTCCAAGTAACATCACGCCTCGAAAAAGTACTGCGCGGAAAACACCTTCTCCCGCCTTGCTATATACATTGCCGGCAAATGCAATAAAGTATACGTTTTAACGTATTAGCGAATGAGATTAACGTTTTTGCAGATAAGTAAAGTGTGTTATACTGTATGGCGTCCGTTGCAGAAGCATAACTGCATAATATGACATAAGGAGATACAAATGTATTACAACAGCACGAGAAACAAGAGCATAAGACTTACCGCTACGGAGGCCATATTAAAAGGACTGTCCGATGACGGAGGATTGTTTGTTCCTGAATATATACCGAAGATGGATATTGATCTTAAGACACTGTCTGAAATGGATTACAGACAGGTGGCATATGAGATCATGAGGCTCTACATCGATGATCTTTCTAAGGAAGAGCTTATGAATTGCATAGAAAATGCCTATGGAGAAAACTTTGATACTCCGGAGATGGCACCCTTGACTTATGCCGATGGTTCTTATTATCTTGAACTGTTCCACGGACCCACTATCGCATTTAAGGATATGGCCCTGCAGATACTGCCGCATCTCATGACGGCATCCGCAAGGAAGAACAGGATAGATAAAAAGATCGTGATACTGACCGCAACCTCCGGAGATACCGGTAAGGCCGCCATGGCCGGTTTCGCCGATGTTCCCGATACAAAGATCATGGTTTTCTATCCTCACGGAGGAGTATCCGATGTACAGAGGCTGCAGATGGTCACCCAAAAGGGAAACAATGTGTCAGCTGTGAGTGTGGACGGTAATTTCGATGACTGTCAGAGCGGTGTCAAGGCTATTTTTGCCGATGCCGATTTTAAGAAAGAGATCGACGGTATGGGGTATCAGTTCTCAAGCGCCAATTCCATCAACATCGGAAGGCTGGTGCCGCAGATAGTGTATTATGTGTACGCATACTGCAACCTGTTAAGAAATGAAAAGATATCGGCAGGAGAGGAGATCAACATCTGTGTACCCACAGGTAATTTCGGCAATATACTGGCAGCATATCTTGCAAAGAAGATGGGACTTCCCGTAAACAAGCTTGTATGTGCTTCCAACATGAACAACGTACTGACCGAGTTCTTTACAGAGGGCAGATATGACAGGCTGAGAGACTTCCATCTTACCATGTCACCCTCTATGGACATCCTCATATCCAGCAATCTGGAAAGACTGATTTATTTCATCTGCGGCAATGACGACAAAAGGACCGGAGAGCTTATGAAGGCTCTTTCAAAGGATGGGGCTTATGTCATTGACGATAAGATGAAGGAGGGCCTGTCCGATTTTACCGCGGAGTATGCCACGGAGGAGGAAACCCTTAAAGAGATAAAGAGAGTATATGATGATACGGGATATGTCATAGATACACATACAGCTGTGGCTTCCGCAGTTGCAAGGAAGGTGGGGGATCTCGGTGATCATCCCATGATCATTGCTTCCACCGCTTCACCCTTCAAGTTTGCAAGAAGCATAGTCCTTGCCATAGATCCGAAGACGGATCGCAAGGATCAGGATGATATGTCCATGATAGATGAGCTTAAGAGCCTTACAGGCCTGGAAGAGCCCATGGCAATAAAAGAAGTCCGTGGTGCCGATATACGACACAACGGACATATAAAGATCGATGAAATGAAGGAAACTGTCAGGAACTTCTTAAGATAAGATCAGTTATCCTCTGACTTCTCACGCAAAACCCTGTCAACGATGGCTATGATCTGCTCCAGGGTGGCGGGCTTTTGAAGGAAATCCCTCGCTCCTGCCTTGACTGCCTCGCGGATATGCATCTGTGTACCTACAGATGATACCATCACGGCTACTGAGTTGGAATCAAATTCCATTATCTCCTTCAGGGCAGTGATACCGTCCTTGACAGGCATGACAACATCAAGAAAGATGATATCCGGATTTATTGCCTTATAGGTCTCAACCGCCGCCTCGCCGTCAGAGACCTGTGTAATGGATTCGATACCGCATTTCTTAAGGTTTTCTATGAGATTTTTTCTGGCCAGAATGGAATCATCGCATACCAGCACTTTAAGTTCTTTTGCCTTCATGACATATATAATACTCTATCTGATTTCAATTTTCAATCGGTCTGTGTTATTATCATCTTGGTCATTTTATTTTTGGGATTTTTGGAGTGATGGTTTTATGATGAATGCGAACAATATGGATAATTTCATGAACATGATCATCTTCTTCGCCGGCTTCTTTATGATCTACGCCGGGCTTAAGCTTCGTATCAAGGGTGAAGTCCCATCAGGCTTTATTAGCCGTAACATCAATTGGGACAAGGCCAGAGACAAGGAAGGCTACATCAAGGTCATGGCCCCTGTGAATGTGGCCGCAGGTATAGTGATGATCATATTCGGCCTGGTGATATCGTACGTTGAGAAGATCGAAAGCACAGGCTATATGGCCGAGAGTATAGTGATACTGGTGGCCTTTGTCATGTGTCTCATATATGCCATCATAGCCATGAAGATGCAGAATAAATACCTGAAATAACTGCCCTGCCTCATGCCTTTCTTTCGTATTCCGCCATCAATGCTTCCGGCGGGAAGGGCAGAATATGGGTCATAAGTGGATCATGTAATAAAAAAGAGGATCGGGATCAGTCCCGGTCCTCCATCTTTGTATAGTCTCTTATAGGCTGTGCGCTCTTGAAAGCAGGTCTTATGATCTTGCCGCTGTTTGACAATTCCTCTATCCGGTGGGCGCTCCATCCGGCTATCCTGGCACAGGCGAAGAGAGGAGTATAGAGTTCCGGCGGGAGATCCAGCATGTTATATACAAAGCCTGAGTAGAAGTCCACGTTTGAACACACGCCCTTGTAGATGGGACGGCGCTTTGCGATCTCCTTGGGAGCAAGTCTTTCCACGGTGTCATAAAGCTCAAACTCTGCCTCCAGACCTTTTTCACGTGCAAGCCTCTCAACGAAGGATTTGAATATGATCTCTCTGGGATCGGAGAGTGAGTATACCGCATGTCCCATACCGTATATAAGACCGGCTTTATCGAATATCTTCTTATCGAGTATGTCTCCCAGACATCTGCTGATCTCTTCCTCGTCCTTCCAGTCCCGGAGATTGTTCTGGAGAAAATCAAACATCTCCACAACCTTGATATTGGCGCCGCCGTGCTTCGGACCCTTGAGAGATCCCAGGGAAGCAGCAACAGAAGAGTATGTATCCGTACCTGTGGAGGTAACGACATGGGTGGTGAAGGTGGAGTTATTACCGCCGCCGTGGTCAGCGTGAAGAACCAGCGCGATATCAAGGATCTTTGCTTCCAATGCAGTATAGCTGCTGTCGGGCCTTAAGATATACAGCAGGTTCTCGGCCTGTGACAGCTCAGCCACGGGCATATGTATATACAGGCTCTCATTCTTCTGATAATGGGCATAGGCCTGATACGAATATACCGAAAGCATGGGAAAGAGAGAGATAAGCTGCAGACTCTGCCTGAGTACATTGGGTATGGATGTATCCTCGGCTGCCGAATCGTAAGAATACAGAGTGAGTACGGCACGAGCCAGAGTGTTCATCATATTTGAACTGGGAGCCTTCATTATGACGTCCCTTACGAAATTCTTGGGCAGGGATCTGTATCTTCCGATGATCTCGCGGAACTCGGTAAGCTCCTGTTTATTGGGGAGCTTGTCAAATAAAAGCAGATATACGGTCTCCTCATAGCCGAAATCCCCTCTTGCGTCAAAGCCCTTTACAAGATCCTTTACATTGTAACCTCTGTAATAAAGATTACCGTCTGTGGGAACACTTTCGCCGTCCACAATCTTAACGGCCTGTATATCGGAGATATGCGTAAGACCTGCGAGGACACCCTTACCGTTAAGGTCTCTGAGGCCTCGTTTTACATCCCATTTTTTATAAAGCTCGGAATCAATAAGTGTGGAATTATATGCTTTATCGGCCAACTCCATGATATCGGGGGTCACAGCCGAGTAATCAAATCCGTTAGTATTTAATGCCATAGTGTTTCCTCCATACTCCCCATAGGTGTTTTTGGGCACCCGCATCAGTTATTTTACATAATATTATTTCCGGAGGCAAGTATTTCATGCCTGTTTAAGGCAGTAACTGACGATAGTTGGCGGTTTCAGGGGGATATGTAACTTGATAAAATGTACAAAATGCATATATTATAGTAGGAAATCCTATGGGGATCATAGGCTTGTCCCCTGATCTGGAAATAAACCGATAAAGACAGTCCCAAAAGATCATGACCTTAAACTGTCGGATTGGAGAGTGTATGTTAAGTGATACCGAAAGGAAAAAACTGATCGAGGAGGCAGACAGGGCAAGAGCCAACGCATATTGCCCTTACTCGGGCTTCTCTGTCGGAGCGGCTCTTTTAACAGATGAAGGTAAGATATACAGGGGCTGTAACATAGAAAACGCAGCCTATCCTGCCGGCATATGCGCCGAGCGGACAGCCTTCAGCACTGCTGTATGCTGTGGGGAGAAAAACTTTAAGGCCATAGCCATAGCGGGAGGCCCCAAAGGGAAGACTGTAACGGAAGCTTATCCCTGCGGCATATGCAGACAGTTTATGAATGAGTTGACCGACAGTTCACTGTTTGAAGTGATCATAGTAAAGGATGAAGGCAGTTATATATCCCACACTCTGGATGAACTCCTTCCTTATTCTTTCGGGCCCGAAGCCTTGAAATAACCGGAACAAGGTGTTATTTTCTTATATGCCATGAAAAAGAAGAAGCATTTTTGGAGAAAAATCTGCGCTCTTATACTGACGGTGCTGGCCTTTGTTGCAACCTCAAGCTTCTCCATATCGGCTACTTCAGCCGTTAAGGATACAGAGGTGGTCATAGTAAATGACAAAGGGGAAAAGAGGACGGTATCCCATGGGTCCTTTGATACCATCAAAAAGGCGGAGACGTCTGAGGAGATCGAGAGAGAGGATATCTACCTTGATGATGACGAGCTTGAGGAGATGTCCCAGTCAACAAAGAGGGCGAGCGAGGATTTTGATAAGAACGAAGCCTCCTCTGCCATCACTGCGGATGTATTGATAGTTGATGACGAAGGCAATACCATAAGTCCCTCCTTTAATAAGGACTGGAGTCTGATCCTTGTGAACAAGGAGCATCTGATACCCGAGGATTACAGATTCCGGCTTGCCACCGTGTCGGACACGGTTCAGACAGATGTCAGGGTAGCAGGGTATCTTGCGGATATGATAAAGGCTGCAAGATCGGAGGGCATAAGCCTTTACGTTGCTTCTTCATACAGGGATCTGAAAAGACAGACCTATGTATTTAACAGAAAGATCAATGAGCTCAAGGCCGAAGGTTATGATGAGGATGAAGCCTTTGCCATGGCAAGCGAGGTCATAGCCATCCCCGGAAGCTCGGAACACAGTATAGGTCTTGCGGTGGATCTGGTGACGGCGGAACATGATGAGCTTGATGAAGCCTTCGCATATACCGATGGAGGGAGATGGCTCGCAGAGAACGCTCCCGATTACGGGTTCATACTGAGATACCCCAGAGGCAAGGAGGATATCACAAAGATAGAATTCGAGCCCTGGCACTACAGATTTGTTGGAGTCGAGGCGGCCAAGGAGATCACCGAGATGGGCCTCTGCCTTGAGGAATACGATCGGATGATAGGCCTTATAGACGATGAATAAATACACCTTACTGAAAAAAGACGGTTCAGCCAGACGCGGGCGTTTTGAAACGGTACACGGTACCGTGGAAACGCCTGTTTTCATGAATGTGGGAACCGTGGGAGCCATAAAGGGAGCAGTATCCTCCGAGGATCTTAAATCCATCGGATGCCAGATAGAGCTTTCCAATACCTATCATCTCCATGTACGTACCGGTGACGAGGTGATACCCCGTCTCGGAGGACTTCGCAGTTTTATGGCCTGGGAAGGACCGATATTAACGGATTCCGGAGGATTTCAGGTATTCTCACTTGCATCCTTAAGAAAGATCAAAGAGGAGGGAGTTACCTTTCAGTCTCATGTGGACGGCAGAAGGATCTTCATGGGACCTGAGGAGAGCATAAGGATCCAGTCAAATCTGGGCTCTACCATAGCCATGGCCTTTGACGAATGCCCCAATGCCCGCTCCGAGAGAAGATATGTGGAGGATTCGGTGGCACGTACCGAGAGATGGCTTGTAAGATGCAAGGATGAGATGAGGCGTCTTAACAGTCTGTCGGATACGGTGAATCCCCATCAGATGCTGTTCGGCATCAATCAGGGAGCTGTATTCGATGATATAAGGATCGATAACGCCGAGAGGATCAGGGAGCTGGAGCTTGACGGTTACGCCATCGGCGGTCTGGCAGTGGGAGAGACACACGAAGAGATGTATCACGTGATCGATGTGACGGTGCCGCATCTTCCGGAAGATAAGCCGATCTACCTCATGGGAGTCGGGACACCCGTTAATATAGTAGAAGCAGTATACAGAGGAGTGGATTTCTTTGACTGCGTATATCCTTCCCGCAATGCAAGACACGGACAGCTTTATACTCACCATGGGAAGCTGAACCTTAAGAATGCAAAATATGCCGAGGATATGCGTCCCATCGAGGAGGGCTGCGGCTGCCCGGCGTGCAGGAAATACAGCAGGGCATACATCAGACATCTCCTTAAAGCCAACGAAATGTTGGGCCTTAGACTCTGCGTCCTTCACAATCTGTATTTTTACAATCATCTCATGGAGGAGATCCGTAATGCCATAGATGATGACAGATACGAGGACTTCAGGAAGGACTTCATAAATAACTACGAATTACAGACTTGTTAAAATGATTGGCAATGTGTATTATAAGAAAAGTGTTTATCTGAAATCATCATTAGGAGGTCTTTTATGAATCTTATGTTGGCTGGAGCAGAAGGCGGCGGGATGAACAATATGGTCATCTACGTTCTTTATATAGTTGCCATAGGAGCTTTTATTTATTTCCTGATGCTGCGTCCTCAGAAGAAGGAGCAGAACAGGGTGAGAGATATGCTTTCCTCACTTGAGGTCGGAGACAGCGTATGTACCACCAGCGGCTTCTACGGGATAGTGATCGACGTGGCTGAGGACACGGTGATAGTGGAGTTCGGCAATAACAAGAACTGCAGGATACCGATGAAAAAAGAAGCCATAGTCCAGATTGAAAAGCCCGAAGAAGCGGTCGAGAGCGATAAAAAGAAATGATATGATCATCTGGCGGGCCGCACGGAATGTGCGGCCTGTCATGTTTATATCCGTCAGGTACGGGGACGGTGCAGGATCCGGCTTACCATGTCTTGAACAGGCCGCTTAAACGGGTCATGTGGTGAGGCAGAGGATATGACATATCATATTAAGAAGGAGCAGGGCAGTAATGGAATATAACATAGGAGTAATCAGAGGAGACGGTATAGGACCGGAGATCGTCAAAGAGGCATTGAAGGTCCTTGACGGAGTATGCGGCAGATACGGATTCTCCTTAAATAAGACAGAGATAGATATGGGAGGATGCTCAATTGATAAATACGGGATCCCCCTTACAGAAGAGGCCATACGTACGGCAAAGGCTCAGGATGCCATACTTATGGGGTCCATCGGAGGAGATGCCAAGACATCTCCCTGGTATAAGCTGGAGCCTTCAAAAAGACCGGAGGCCGGGCTTCTGTCCATAAGAAAGGAGCTGAACCTCTTTGCCAATCTAAGACCCTCGGTCCTTTTTGACGAGCTTAAGTCAGCCTGCCCCTTATCAAAGGAGACAGCAGACAAGGGCTTTGATTTTGTCATAATGAGGGAGCTTACAGGAGGTCTTTATTTCGGAGAGAGGTATACCAGAGAGATAGACGGTGTTGAAACGGCGGTGGATACCCTGTCATATAATGAGAATGAGATAAGAAGGGCTGCCGTAAAGGCCTTTGACATAGCAGCTAAGAGAGGAAAGAAGGTCACTCTCGTGGACAAGGCCAATGTCCTTGATTCCTCCAGATTATGGAGAAAGGTTACAGGAGCTGTTGCCGCAGAGCACCCGGATATCACATTCGAGACCATGCTGGTCGATAACTGTGCCATGCAGATCGTTAAGGAGCCTTCTCAGTTTGATGTGATACTGACTGAGAACATGTTCGGTGATATACTTTCGGATGAGGCTGCCATGATCACGGGATCCATAGGTATGCTCTCAAGTGCTTCGCTGAATGACACAAAGTTCGGATTATATGAGCCTTCAGGAGGCTCGGCTCCGGACATAGCAGGTTTGAACATAGCTAATCCCATAGCCACCATACTCTCGGCTGCAATGATGTTAAGATACAGTCTGGATCAGGACAGGGCAGCCTGTGCCGTGGAAGATGCGGTAAAGCAGGTGCTTAAGGATGGCATAAGGACAGGAGATATAATGTCCGAGGGATGCAGAAAGGTTTCCACTGATGAGATGGGAGATGCGATCCTGGACAGGATACAGGGGCCGTAAACGGGTATTTGACCACAGGAGGTAATGATATGTTAAGTGATAACGTGAAATTAGGCGATGAGCATGCTCCTCACAGAAGTCTCTTCAATGCCCTTGGTTTTACCAAGGATGAGATGAAGAAGCCTATGGTAGGCATAGTAAGCTCATATAACGAGATCGTACCGGGACATATGAACATAGATAAGATAGTAGAGGCGGTCAAGCTTGGTGTTGCGGAAGCAGGCGGCATGCCGGTTGTATTTCCGGCTATAGCGGTATGTGACGGTATCGCCATGGGGCATACGGGAATGAAGTATTCCCTTGTTACCAGAGATCTGATAGCGGACTCCACGGAATGTATGGCGAAGGCTCACCAGTTTGATGCTCTTGTCATGGTCCCCAACTGTGACAAGAACGTACCCGGACTTTTGATGGCTGCAGCAAGGGTGAATGTTCCCACTGTCTTCGTATCCGGAGGTCCCATGCTGGCAGGACATGTACACGGTAAGAAGACATCACTTTCCTCCATGTTTGAGGCTGTGGGCGCAAAAAAGGCCGGAACCATAGATGAAGAGGAGCTGGCTTACTATGACGAGCATGTATGCCCTACCTGCGGTTCCTGTTCCGGGATGTACACAGCCAATTCCATGAACTGCCTTACAGAGGCCATAGGAATGGGACTTCGTGGCAACGGCACCATACCTGCGGTATACTCCGAGAGGATAAGGCTTGCCAAGATGGCAGGTTATGCCGTGATGGAAATGTATAATAAGAACATAAGACCCAGGGATATCATGACCAGGGAAGCCTTCATGAATGCCCTTACGGTTGATATGGCATTAGGCTGTTCCACCAATACGATGCTGCATCTGCCTGCCATAGCCCATGAGGCGGGTATAGAGCTAAACATGGAGATAGCCAACGAGGTATCGGACCGCACGCCCAATCTCTGTCATCTGGCTCCCGCAGGTCATACCTATATGGAGGATCTCAACGAAGCCGGAGGAGTATATGCGGTAATGAATGAACTTTCAAAGAAGGACCTTCTGAACCTTGACTGCATGACAGTGACCGGCAGCACAGTAGGTGAGAATATCGGGAACGTTAAGAATCTCGATCCCGAAGTTATAAGACCGATAGATGATCCTTTCATGGCGGAAGGCGGCATTGCAGTGCTTAAGGGAAACATCGCTCCCGATACCGGTATAGTGAAGCGCTCGGCAGTAGCTCCCGAAATGATGGTACATGAAGGCCCCGCCAGAGGATTTGACTGCGAAGAGGATGCCATAAAGGCTATATATAACGGAAAGATAAATGCAGGAGACGTTGTGGTCATAAGATACGAGGGACCCAAAGGCGGTCCGGGCATGAGAGAGATGCTCAATCCCACCTCTGCCATAGCGGGTATGGGCCTTGGCTCATCCGTAGCCCTCATAACGGACGGCAGATTCTCCGGAGCCTCCAGAGGAGCTTCCATCGGCCATGTATCTCCCGAGGCGGCTGTGGGAGGACCCATAGCTCTGATAGAAGAAGGAGATATCATAAAGATAGATATACCTGCCAATTCTCTTAATGTGGATGTATCCGATGAGGTATTGGAGGAGAGAAGAAAGAAGTGGAAGGAGCGTCCGTCATCCATCACAGACGGATACCTTGCAAGATATCAGAAACTGGTCACCAGCGGCAACCGCGGAGCTGTATTGGAGATCTGAGGAGGAAAGATGAAACTGAACGGTTCGGAGATAGTTATCGAAGTATTAAAAGAGATGGGAGTGGACACCGTGTTCGGTTATCCCGGCGGTACCATCCTCAACATCTATGATGCTCTGTATAAGCATAAGGACGAGATCAGACATGTACTCACATCTCATGAGCAGGGAGCAAGCCATGCTGCAGACGGATATGCCAGGAGTACGGGAAAGGTAGGAGTCTGCATGGCAACCTCGGGGCCCGGCGCTACAAACCTGGTGACGGGGATAGCCACGGCATACATGGATTCCATACCCATGGTGGCCATCACCTGTAATGTAGGGATCTCACTGCTGGGCAAGGATACCTTTCAGGAGGTGGATATAGTCGGTATAACCATGCCCATAACAAAGCATGGTTTCATAGTGAAGAATGTATGCGATATCGCTGATACACTAAGAAGAGCATTCAGGATAGCATCCACGGGACGTCCCGGACCGGTTGTGGTGGATATCACCAAGAATGCCACATCCGAGGAGTGTGAATTCGAACCCAAGAAGAGTACACCTAAGGATAATAAGAGATTTGACTGTTATACCCGCGAGGATCTGAAGAAGGTGGCGGATATCATCAATTCCTGTGAGAAGCCCTTCATATATGTGGGCGGAGGTGCCATCGTATCCGATGCATCAAAAGAGGTCAGGGAATTGTGTGAAAAGATAGATTCACCCGTGTGCGATTCCCTAATGGGAAAAGGCGCTGTGGATGCCAGGGATCCCCATTATACCGGGATGATAGGAATGCACGGCACAAAGGCTGCCGATAAGGGTGTGGCCGAGTGCGACATGCTGCTGGCTCTCGGTGCCAGGTTCTCGGACAGAGTCACGGGAAATACAAAGACTTTTGCAAGCAACGCCACCATAGTACATATCGATATAGATGATGCGGAGATAAATAAGAACATCTCCACAGATGCACATATAGTGGGAGATCTGAAGGATGTATTAAGGGATCTGCTCCCTCTGCTTGAGAAGAAGACTCATTCGTCATGGATAGAGCATATAGAGGGATATAAGAAGGCCTTCCCGCTGACCTATCCGAAGGACAGACTGACATGTCAGTACATAATAGAGCGGCTTAACGAATTAACGGATTCGGATGCCATAGTATCTACGGATGTGGGACAGCATCAGATGTGGACGGCACAGTTCTACGGCTTCAGGAATCCCAGACAGTTCCTCTCATCCGGAGGACTGGGTACCATGGGCTACGGGTTGGGAGCCATAATAGGAGCAAAGGTTGCCAATCCCGACAGGATATGCGTAAATATCGCCGGAGACGGATGCTTCAGGATGAACCTTAATGAGCTTATGACGGCAAGCAGGAACAGGCTTCCCATCATAGAGATAATAATAGACAACAGGGTTCTGGGAATGGTCCGTCAGTGGCAGACTCTCTTCTATGACGGAAGATATTCCAATACCATCCTGGAGGATGATACGGACTATTGCAAGGTGGCGGAGGCCATGGGATGCAAGGCATACAGGATCACCGACAGGGACGAGGTGGACAACGTGATAAAGGAGGCCCTCCAGTCCGATGTACCTGTTGTGATAGATGCAGTGATACATGAGGATGACAAGGTATTCCCCATGGTTGCACCCGGCGGCGCCATAGCCGATGCCTTTGATGAGAATGACCTTGACAGTTGATAATTTAGTGTAGATCAAACAATACAGCATAAAGGAGAACATTATGAGCAGAGTGTATAATTTTTCGGCAGGACCAAGCATGCTTCCGGAGGAGGTGCTGAAGGAGGCACAGCAGGAAATGCTTGATTACAAAGGATCGGGACAGTCGGTAATGGAGATGTCTCACAGATCCAAGGTCTATGATGAGATCATCAAGACGGCGGAGGCTGACTTCAGGAGTCTTGCCAAGGTTCCCGATAATTATAAGGTTTTATTCCTTCAGGGTGGTGCTTCCACACAGTTTGCCATGATACCCATGAACCTCATGAAAAATAAGGTGGCTGACTATATCGTTACCGGACAGTGGGCAAAGAAGGCATATCAGGAGGCACAGATCTTCGGTAAGGCAAACAAGATCGCTTCAAGCGAGGACAAGACCTTTACATACATCCCTGATGTATCGGATCTTCCCATAAGCGATGACGCTGACTATGTATACATCTGCCAGAACAATACCATATACGGCACCAGATATAAGGAACTCCCCAACACAAAGGGTAAGATCCTGGTATCCGACGTTTCGTCAATGTTCCTGTCGGAACCCATGGATGTATCAAAGTACGGTGTGGTCTACGGCGGAGTGCAGAAGAATGTAGGCCCCGCAGGTGTTGTCATCACGGTGATCAGAGAGGATCTTATTACCGATGACGTACTGCCCGGTACGCCCACCATGCTCAAATACAAGACTCATGCGGATAATGATTCTCTCTACAATACTCCTCCCGCATACAACATCTATGTCTGCGGCCTGGTGTTCAAGTGGCTTAAGAAGATGGGCGGCCTTGAGGAGATGAAGAAGATCAACGAAGAAAAGGCAGCTGTTCTCTATGATTATCTTGATAACTCAAAGATGTTCAAGGGAACGGTGGTACCCGAATATCGTTCACTTATGAATGTTCCCTTTGTAACAGAGTCCGATGAACTCAATGCGAAATTCATAAAGGAAGCGGAGAGCGCAGGATTCGTGAATCTGAAGGGTCACAGGACCGTAGGCGGCATGAGAGCTTCCATCTATAACGCAATGCCCATAGAGGGAGTAAAGAAGCTCGTGGAATTCATGGATAACTTTGAAAAGAATAACTGATATATCCCAGGAAAGGAAATAAAATGTTCAAGTACAATTGTCTCAACAACATAGCAAAGGTGGGCCTTGACAGGTTTGACAAGGATTTTGTGCCGGTAGATGAGTTAAAGGATGCGGACTGCGCACTGGTACGTTCGGCAGTGATGCATGACATGGAGCTTCCTGACAGCCTGCTGGCTATAGCAAGGGCCGGTGCCGGAGTCAATAACATCCCTTTGGACAAATGTGCCGAAAAGGGAATAGTGGTATTCAACACTCCCGGAGCCAACGCCAATGGCGTTAAGGAACTTGTGATAGCTGCCATGCTTCTGGCTTCAAGAGATATAGTTGGCGGCATCAACTGGGTATCAACCCAGGCCGGTAACGAAAATGTGGCAAAGGATGCGGAGAAGCAGAAGAAGCTTTACGCAGGCCATGAGATATCCGGCAAGAAGCTGGGTGTCATAGGCCTTGGAGCCATAGGTATAAAGGTGGCAAACACAGCAGTAAATCTGGGAATGGATGTATACGGTTACGATCCGTATATTTCCGTGGATGCGGCATGGAATCTTTCGAGAGCCGTACATCATGTAAAAACGGCAGAAGAGATATACGCAAACTGCGATATCATCACCATACATGTTCCCCTGCTTGACTCAACAAAGCATATGATCAATTCCGAGGCCATCAAGCTTATGAAGAATGATGTGATCCTCATCAATCTGGCAAGGGATCTGCTGGTGGACGAAGAGGCAGTGGTAGCTGCGCTGAAGATTGGTAAGCTGGGCAAATACGTATCTGATTTTGCCAATCCCACTACCGTGGGAGCAGACGGTGTCATAGTGATCCCCCACCTGGGAGCCTCAACTGAGGAGTCTGAGGACAACTGTGCGATCATGGCGGTACAGGAGCTTTCGGATTACATGCAAAACGGTAATATCAGAAATTCCGTGAATTTCCCCGCCATCAACATGGGCGTATGCGAGAAGGCGGGAAGAGTCATGATCTTCCACAAAAACAAGGCGAACATGATCACAAAATTCTCCGCATGCTTCGGTAACGCGGATATCAATATTTCAGAGATGAACAACAAGAGCCGCGGAGACAATGCTATCACCATGATCGATGTGGATACGGAATTCTCTGATGATATCATAGAAAAGCTGTCAACAATAGATGATGTTTACAGAGTGAGGGTAGTGAAATAAGATATGGCCATCGTTAAACCCTTCAGGGCACTTAGGCCCGAAGCATCAAAGGCTTCACATATCGCGGCTCTGCCGTATGATGTCATGGATACAAAAGAGGCCCGGTATGAGATAGAAAAAGAACCCCTGTCCTTTCTCAGGATAGACAGGCCGGAGACCTCCTTTGAGGATGGTCATGATATGTATGCTCCTGAGGTATATGAGAAGGCTAAAGAGATCCTGGAGGAGATGATCCGAAACGGAGATTTCATCCTGGATGACAGACAGTATTATTACATCTATGAGCTGACGATGGAGGGCAGATCCCAGACGGGTATCGTTGCCGTGTGCTCCGTGGATGACTACGTTCACGGTGTGATAAAGAAGCATGAGAATACTTTAGCCAGAAAAGAGCAGGACAGGATAGATCATATAACGGCTCTGTCGGCTCAGACAGGTCCCATCTTTCTCTCATACAGGAGGAATGAGGAGATCGAGGCAGAGGTTATAAAAGCCAAGGCAGAGGAAGCGGTATATGATTTCACCTCGGATGACGGTATAAGGCACCGTGTATGGATCATAAAGGATCCCGGCTCAGCTGACAGGATAAAAGATGCTTTTTCCGCCATTGACAGTATCTATATAGCTGACGGTCACCACCGCTGCGCATCGGCATGCAAGGTCTGCCTTAAGAAGAGAGAGGAAGGGAATGCCAAGGGAGGAGATGGCAATGAGTTCGATTACTTCCTTTCAGTCCTGTTTCCTGACAGTGAGCTTAAGATAATGGACTATAACAGAGTGGTCAGGGATCTGAACGGACTTTCGGAGAGCAGGTTCTTTGACAGGCTCAGGAAGACCTTTGATATCACGGCTTGCGGTAAGGATATCACAAGACCTGCTCATAAGGGTCAGATATCCATGTATTTAAGCGGCGTCTGGTATCTCCTTGATATAAAGGATGATTATAAATCTGATGATGCGGTAGATGGTCTTGATGTATCCATCCTGCAGCGGGAAGTGCTGTCGCCGGTGCTTGGGATCGAGGATCCCAGAACGGATGAGAGGATAAGATTTGTGGGAGGCATCAGAGGCCTTGAAGCGTTGAGGGAACTTGTTGATTCCGGCATGTATGATATAGCCTTCGCCATGTATCCCACGTCCATAGAGGAACTTTTTAATGTGGCCGATGAGGGACGGCTCATGCCTCCCAAGTCCACGTGGTTTGAGCCCAAGCTGAGATCGGGGCTTTTTATTCACAGGTTCTGAGAGCCGGTTTTATTTCTCATATATGCGCGGATTCTGGCGGAGTGTATTATAATCAGCTATATCGATGCACTATAAGGTGAGCAGGCAAGCATTTGGTGCAGTTAATTAAAACATGCCACACAATATAAGGGGGATCATGTAAATGACTAAGAAACTCTATAATCTAATGGACTGGGCCGAGATAGAGGCAGTCACATACTCTGAGGAGGATCATCCCAAGGCTGTGCTGGGAGCTCATCCCGTAAGAGGCGGGCAGACCCTTGTTACAGCTTATGTCCCGGATGCAAAGGATGTTTCTGTGATGATAAAGGGTCTTAAGACTCCGGTTAAAATGGAGCTTGCGGACGATGACGGTTATTTCGCGGCATTGTGCAAGAATAAGGAACCCTTTGAATATGATCTGAAGATCGAATACGAAAACGGTGAGACCAAAACCGTAAAGGACCCCTACGCTTTTCCCGACACCATTACGAATCGTGAGATACTGAAGCTGAATTCCGGTATCAATTACAGAGCATATGAGATCCTGGGATCCCATGCCATGACCGTGGAGGGAGTGAAGGGCGTCAGGTTTGCAGTATGGGCTCCTAATGCCATGAGAGTTTCCGTCGTGGGAGATTTCAACGACTGGGACGGCAGGCTTTTGCAGATGGACAGGCTTTACGATACAGGTGTTTTCGAGCTTTTTGTACCCGGCATCGAGGAGGGAGCCAAGTATAAATACGAGATAAAGCTTTATTCCGGACTTACCTTTATGAAGGCAGACCCTTATGCCACATTGTCAGAGGATAAGGAGGATGGGGCAAGCATAGTCCATGATTCCCATAAGCTGGTGGTCAAGGATGACAAATGGCTTGAGGAAAGAGGCCGCGTACAGGCTGATAACAGACCTGTGATCATCTATGATGCAAGAGGATATGATCTTTCAAAGAAGTCCGTCAAGGAGATCCAGGACACTGTTACATCCAAGGGATATACACATATCCTCATAAGATCCTGTGAGGATGATCTCTACATACCTTCAAAGGATCCCTCAGATCTTGTCTCTTTTGTGGAATCAATGCATCGCAAGGGTATAGCGGTTATATACTCCTGGAGGATGGCTTCCTTTGAAAGTGCAAGACTGGGACTGTATGACGGCACTGCAGTGTTCGAGGATGCTGATGATATGAGAGCATATGTTCCCGGAGAGGACCGTAAGTATTTCAATCTCGGCAGGAATGAGGTCAGGAACTATCTCATCGCTAACGCCATATTCCTTTTGGATACATTCCATTTTGACGGCCTGATGATAAATGAGGTATCCCGTATGCTCTACCTTGACCATGGCAAGCAGGAGTCGGGATGGACACCCAATATGTACGGCGGCAATGAGAATCTGGATGCCATTGATTTCCTTAAACAGCTGAACAACGTACTTCATAAATACTCTCAGGATATACTGACCATATCGGATGATGATACGGCCTTCCATGATATAACGGGCAAGGTGGATGAGGATGGCCTGGGCTTTGATTATAAGATAAATCACGGCTGGCTTCGTGACACCTTAGGCTACATGAGGTTCGATCCATTAAGCAGATCGGGGCATTACAATGAGCTTTGCTTCCCCATGATCTATCAGTATAACGAGCGTTTCATCCAGCCTCTTAGCGATATCATGGATATCTGGAACGAGATGCCCGGTGACAGGGACGAGAAGTTTGGCAATATCAAGGCACTGCTTGCTTTCTTCATGGTATATCCCGGCAAGAAGCTCATATCCTTCGACATTAAGGAATCAAAGGACCCTGACATGCAGGGCGTTTATGAACTGCTGCATGACGCATCGGATCTCTATGTCAAGAACGAGGCTCTGCATTCAAAGGATATGACATCTGAAGGCTTTGAATGGATCAATAACATCTCCGCGAGAGAGAATATCCTGGTGTTCATACGTAAGGGATCAAAAAAGGACGACGGACTGGTTGTCGTTGTCAACCTGGAGAATGTTCCAAGGAAGCAGTATAAGATCGGTGTTCCGAAGGCCGGTAAATATACCGAGGTATTTAATTCCGATGATGAGAAATACGATGGTTTCGGATTTATAAACAAGACACCGGTCATGTCATCCAAGGATGAATGTGATAAGAGGAACGACTCCATAAAGATCAAGGTGGCGCCTCTTTCCGTAACGGTATTCAGATACAATCCCGCAAAGGAGTCCTGATTGATAACCCCCGACAGTGTTCCACAGGTAGATATCGTAGATATTGAAGGTCTTCAGGAGAATCTGGAGATAGTGAAGAAGGATCCCTCGGTTTTGTCCGAGCTTGTTGACAAGCTGCCCCGCATGGCACTGTCACTGGGGATAAGGGTGGTCCTCTTCGTCGTCATCTTTCTGATCTGCAGCAGGCTGATACAGCTTTTGAGCAGGCTTATGCGCAAGGCCCTCGAATTAAAGGGCTCTTCCAGAAATGTTATAAACTTTCTGGACAATGTACTCAAATGGGTTCTTTATCTGCTGCTGGTATTTATCCTGGCCATCAATTTCGGCATGGATGCCTCATCCATAGTAGCCATAATAGGATCCCTGGGTGTGACCATAGCCCTGGGTCTGCAGGGGAGCCTTGCGAATTTTGCAGGCGGGGTCCTGATATTGCTGTTAAAGCCCTTTGAGGCGGGAAATTATATCAAGGATATCAATACCGGAGTCACCGGTACCGTGGAAGAGGTCCAGCTTTTCTATACGAAGGTAAGGACAGATAACAATTTTGAAGCCATGATACCTAACGGACATCTGGCTGCAAACTCCATAATCAACTATACAAGACTGTCTGACAGACAGCTTATAATGCAGTTTCAGATATCCTATGATTCTGATGTGGACAAGGCCAGATCCCTTCTGCTTGGCATCCTTGAGGGAAAGGAATGTTTGACAAAGGATGCCCCGAGAGAACCGAAGGTATTCTTAAAGACCCTTAATGACTCCGGAGTCACCTTGGAGCTTCGTGCTTTTGTTACCCATGAAAAGTATATAGATTACTGTATGTTCACGTGGGAGATCAACGAAAAAACCAAGAAACTCTTTGCCGAAAACGGCATAGAGATCCCCTTCCCGCAGGTGGATGTGAATTTTGACAGTGGAGTCTTTAAATGATAAGATACAAAACACGCCGTTATGGCTCAGTTGGTATAGCAACGCATTCGTAATGCGTGGGTCGAGTGTTCGAGTCACTCTAACGGCATTCCGGATGCAGCTGCTTATCATCGGCAGCTGCTATAATGTTTTCATTGCGGAGGATGCGCCTTAATGGAAAAAGAAGTAAGAAAATATAAAGCAGGCGATGTCATCTTCAGGGAGGGTGATGTCGAGGACGTTATGTACGATATCTGTTATGGTCTCGTGGAGCTCTACAGGAATTACGAAGACAAGGATCAGGTAAGGCTTGGAGAGTTAAGAGGCGGCTTTTTCGGTGAGTACGGATTGGGCGAGAACAGAGCGAGGTCTGCCACGGCAGTTGCCGGGGAGGATACGGAGCTTATCGTTGTAACACCGGATGAGCTTGAGAGATATTTTGCCGACAACCCTCTGAAGATCGATCTTTTCATGCAGACATTGTCCGAGAGGATACGGTCACTTGATGTCAAATACGAAGCGGCTTTGAAGTGCCTTGATGAATACAAGACCTGCAAGCTGAATGAAGAGACTCCATCAAAGGACCTTCTTAAGAGGATGGACGAATTCAGATACGGATCCTGAGGATCATTTGCATAAAAAAGGAACAGATTATGAGTGAGATTACAAAGGTTGTAAAAGGTGATGTGATAGTACGTGAAGGAAATGTGGAATTCTTCATGTACAGGGTCATAGACGGTTCTGCTACAGTATACAAGGATTATCTGACTGCAGACAGAAAGAAGCTTGGCACCATCGATTCGGGATATATCGGCGAGATGGCTCTCATCAGTCAGGCACCCAGGACAGCTACGGTAGTGGCTGATTCCGATATGGAACTTGAAAGAATAGATGAGAGTGAATTTATCGGTTATTTCAGGGATCATCCGGATAAGATCAAGAGTATCCTGTTCTGCCTGTCAAAAAGGCTTCATACTCTTGATGATATATATACTGATGCCTGCATGACGATAAATGAGTGCCTTAAGAATGAAGAAGATTCTATGCCTAAGACACAGAATCTCATTGACAGGATAGTTGATACCATTACCAAGAGTACCATCTGGTATTGATTTGGAGGAAGATCTTTGGATATAAAACGAGTTCCACCGGAAAGAACGGACGTGATAACCCATGTGGGCGGGGCCGGACCTGTTAGAGGAGGTGCACCTGCAGAGCGTCCCAGACCGCAGAGAAAGGCTCCTGCAAAGAGAAGGAGAGATGATGACCTCGTTTTCGGGGCATTCTCGAAGTCTACCATAGGATTCATATCCCTCGGAGCGCTTTTCGTCATAGCGCTCATTTTTGGCGTGAAGGAACTGGAAATGACTCTTCTTGTATATATCGTCGTTCTTGTTATCTGCACTGCCATGGGCTTTCTTCTGGCGAGTTTTCCGGGGTTCGTACCCATACTTATCTCAGCGCTGCTGCTTATAGTAGGCGCTATCACAAAGCTGCTCCCTGCTGTAGCGCTGGGAGTTGCAATGCTCATCGGGACATCACTCATTATCAGAGGAGAGTAGCAATGGCCAATCTGTGGGGAGGACGGTTCACGGAGGCTACGGACTCATCCGCATACCGTTTCAACCAGTCCGTTTTTTTTGACAGGAATATGTACCGGGAGGATATCGAAGGCTCCATGGCTCATGCCAGGATGCTTGGGAAATGCGGTATCATACCCGCCGGTGATGCGGATCTGATCATTTCAGGTCTTGATTCCATATTGAAGGATATAGATGAGGGAAGGCTTGAGATCTCGGAAGAGGCTGAGGATATCCACAGCTTCATCGAGAGTGCCCTGACCGAACGCATAGGTGATGCAGGTAAGAGACTTCATACAGGCAGGTCAAGGAATGATCAGGTAGCCCTTGACATGAAGCTCTATACCAGAAACAGGATCCTGATCTTAGATGACGGCCTCAAGGCTCTGCAGGAGACGCTCCTTGGGATAATGGAGCAAAATCTTGAAACCTTCATGCCGGGCTTTACTCATCTGCAGAAGGCACAGCCCGTGACCCTTGCGCATCATCTGGGAGCATATTTTGAGATGTTCATCAGGGACAGGGACAGGCTTTTTGATATTCTTGACAGGATGGACTACTGCCCGCTGGGATCGGGAGCTCTTGCAGGTACCACATATCCCCTGGACAGAGACATGACAGCCGATCTTTTGGGATTTAAGCATGGACCTACAAGGAATTCAATGGATTCGGTGTCTGACAGAGATTACCTTATAGAGACACTGTCAGCCCTTTCCATCATAATGATGCACCTTTCAAGA
>JAEEGL017000621.1_pt1 | contig 30291 bp, 20 predicted proteins | sample 9134231 | NCBI WGS metagenome assembly JAEEGL01 (sample SAMN16246548, study PRJNA631951) | gut metagenome | biome: gut microbiome; feature: rumen; material: fiber-attached | host: Bos | place: Iran: Karaj | collected 2018-10 | reverse complement strand
TATCCCGGTTTCGAGTCCCGGGGATGTATCTCTACATCTTTTAATAGGAATTTTTCAGGGATGCATTAGTATTGAATTATCAAGGAACTAGGGCGCCGTCTCAAGCGACAGCCTATATAAAATATCACAGCAAAAAAACTATGTCAACAAGAAAAAATAAAAAATTTCAGGCTTGTGAAAACAGCATAAACGCATTCACTTTTCATCGATCAGACTTGAGCAAAATGTATCAGTATCACTTTATATATTTATGTTATTATCAGATACAATGAACGCCGAAACAAACAATACAGTAACAGATATAAAGCAGAACACAGATACAGTAAAAGCACAGGATGCCCCGATATCCGGAACCAAACTCAGAAAAGCGATACTGCATCTTCTGACAGCAGCGCTCTTCTTTTCACTGATGACTTTCTTCGTAAGAATATCCGGTGAACTTCCTACGATGCAGAAGACATTCTTCAGGAACTTCTTTGCTCTGTTCGTAGCAACGGGTGCGATCGTAAAAAACAAGATCGGGTTCTCCGTTAGAAAAGGAAACGGTATATCACTCCTGATGAGATGTCTGTTCGGAACGAGCGGAATGATCGCAAACTTCTGGGCAATAGACAGGCTCGGTATCGCAGATGCCAACATGCTCAATAAGCTGTCACCTTTCTTTGCGATAATAGTCAGCTACTTCATTATGAAAGAGATTCCTACTGCGATCGACTGGTCCTGTGTTGCTATCGCATTCATCGGTTCTCTTTTCATCATAAAACCTTCTGTCGGACTTGCATCGATTCCTGCACTTGTAGGACTCTACGGAGGCTTTGGAGCGGGTGCGGCTTATGCATTTGTCCACAAGATGGGCAAAACCGGACAGCCCGGTAAAACAATAGTGTTCTACTTCTCGTTATTCTCATGCCTCGTAACGGGACCGTTCCTGATATTCGACTGGCACCCGATGTCGCTTGCACAATGGGGATGTCTTATAGGCGCAGGCACATGTGCAGGCATTGCACAGTTCAATATTACCGCTGCATATCAGAACGCACCTGCCAAAGACATCTCGGTATTCGATTATACTCAGGTTATATTTGCGGCATGCCTCGGAATGATATTCCTGAATGAATTCCCTGACATCTACAGCCTGATCGGATATGTGATCATCATAGGTGCGGCGGTGTTAAAGTGGCAGATCGCAAGAAAGAGATAGAACAATCAACATAACAACATCTCTGGCTTATCGGTTAAAGCAAACAAAAAGAGCAGGTCCAATATCGAACCTGCTCTTATCTTATATACTCTTATGATAACTTTCTCTGCCAGTCGGCACCGGGCTTGGATAACTTAAGAACGATGCTGTTGAGATTCAATGCAACTTCCTGATCTATCTCAAAGATAAGAACACAGTCGATCTCTTCATTATCCCTTAGAGAAGTCTGAAGTGTGGACATATCATCTCCGAGCATGGTGACAAGTGCGGTGGAAGTCACTTCCTCATCAACCTTGCACTTGAAAGAAATGTTGTCCGAAAGGAAGTTAATGTCGGCCTGAGATCCCGATCCGTTGTAAAGCGAATACCAGAGCACCAGGAATTTCTTTCCGGATGTAGCTTCAACAACGAAGTAATCTGAAACATCCGCATCCTCCGGATACGATGACTGAATGGTATATCCCTTATAAGAAAGAAGCAGTCCGGAAGGAAGCTCAAGAAAATCTTCCATCGTATCACTGACATAACCTTCATTGGGATCCGTGGTATTATCTATGATCTCAATGGGATTTCCGTCGGAATCAAGAGGCTCGTCATTATTTTCGCCGGTCTCGGTCTGTCTGGCAAGCTCTGCAGCCGCAGCTTCCTCCGCAGCTATCCTTGCAGCTTCATCGGCAGCAACAACCTCTGAATAATCAACAAGACGGCTTCTGTGCTCGGCATCATACCTGAGCATTGCAAAAGCGGCATACTCTCCTACCTGCTGCTGTTGTTCGTCCGTCATCTCGGCAATCTCGGATTTGCATCCACCGAAAAAGAGTACGCAACAGATCGAAAACGATATTAGTTTAAACAGTTTTGTTCTCTTCATAAAGTTCCTTATTCTCTGTATTCCCCTCTACAGAAACAATATTTTCAGACTGTGTCATTTCGGGCTGCTCATACTGAGGCTGATCGTACTGCACTTGTGCAGGTTGGGCATAATGTACCTGACCGGGCTGAGGCTGGGCATACTGAGGAGCCTGAGCGGCAACCATTCTGGCAGCCTTATTCTCTCTTGATTCAAGTACCATATATATACATCCTATCGCAAGAGCAAGAGCTCCTACCAGAATATACATTATTGTCTTGGCCTTTACATCACCCATCGCAACAAAGTCTATCAATGCTATTTTAGCACAAATCACGATAGAAAGTATAAGTCCGTATACCCTGATCGTTTTTTCCTTGAGCACAAAGCCTATGATGACACTGATCACGGCAATCGCCATCAGGATAATGCTGTGTACGAATCCGCTATGAAGGGGCATAAGGAATGAAATGAAAGTAAGATAACCGGGTATCATTATGTACTTTCCGTAGAAAGGCATACCATACTCCTTATTCATAAGGAGTATCACAAGAGCTAATCCGAATACGGCAGTGATCATGAAAAGAAGGAAAATCTCCGTTGAATAATATGTCTGCGATTCGGAGATCAGCATTATAAGAGTCCAGACAAGAGCAAACCAATTGAATACGTTAGCATTCTTTCCTTTTATCCTGTCGATCCTGTTTATCAGGAAGGTGAAAAGAAGAACAACACCGCTCCCGAGAGCAAAACTGTAATTATCAAGCAGATGATCCATCAGAACAGCAAGTACGATGGTGGATGAAAATACCGAAAAGATCTGAATAAGATTCTGATAACCGAGCCCGATAAAAATGCATGCGGTAAGGCCTGCGATAATTATGATCATTCCGATATAATCAGAGGCTGTACTTGTAACATCAAAAGCCAACAAGAGAATCGGAATAATATAGACAGCCTGAAGGATAAGATCGATCAGCTTAAACGGACGACATACACATTCATATTTTGTCATAAACCTTGAAAACAGAGCGTGTGCCATAAGCAGAACAGCCTGTATCAGAATATAGTTTATTCCGACTATGAACAAAAATCCGATAACCTGAGTCGATATATAGAAAAGAACAAAATGATGATCCTTTTTTTCTTTAAGAAGGAATGTAAATACTCCTTCCAGAGCAACAACAGCAAAATACAGGATCAGATTGATAACAATAACCGAGGTTTCGGACAGATCCGATAAAGTTCTGTTGGAAATACTGAACATTCCGGCAAAGACGAGTACCGTGATCGAATATATGATCACATTGAAAACAGTAACGACTTCGTTAGCAGATCCGTTCTTCCTGCAGCGTTTTGCATTTAAAAAGTATATGAAATTGATAACGATCATGCTGCAGAGAGAGAAAATGACCTTGAGAATTTTTTCCGTAAAATCGGAACAGTCGGAAATACTGAACAGATTTCCGGATATCATATAAACCATTTCAGAAAAGAGCATGACGGGAGTGACGGCACTGTAATATTTCTCCACGGGGAAAATCAGCCAGAGTGAAGAAATAATAAGTGTGCAAAGCGTGATCACCATGTACTCGGTCGGTGTGACGTGGGTTCCGATCGCAATGGATGAAACAAATGCGGCAAGGAATCCTATGATTGAATACAGCTGGCTCTTTCTGATATAACCGAAGAAGCACACAAGGATTGCACATACTCCGAGTATTATCGCAGTAACGGGAAGATTAAGGTTACCGAGTGATTTGTAATTTACAACCGTCGTAAGGAAAACGCCGCTGATGCCTATCGCGGTAAATACTGCTGAAAGTTTGGGAACAAGTCTTCTGATCACAAATTCGGATACGCAGAGAACTATCGCACAGACAAGGTACATGACCATACCCTGTGCAAAGGTATCAAGGAAGTTTATGGAAAAATATACCAGACCGGTCAAAAGGAAAACCGATCCGATGATCGACATGACGATCGCACCGACCGCAAACTCGGTCTTCTTTGCACTTGAAGAAGGATAAGCATTATGAACCGGCTGATTCAAAGGTCTGCCGGTATAAGGATCGAAAGCTGCGGGCTGTGACATCTGTACAGTTTCGAAAGCTGCAGGCTGAGATTCTTCCACACTCTCTTCGTATACTTCAGACAGAGTATCAAGATGGGCTTCTTCAACTGCTTCGTTATCGTCAACATAAGAAGACTGATCATCCTGAACGGGCTGCTCGGAATCTTCTGACTGATCTGCAGGGGCATCACTTGTAAAAACGGAATTCTTGATCTCGGGCGCTTCCATGTCTCCGTAAACAGCTTTAAAGAAAAATCTCTCGACGGGACATCCGAGATTATTCATCTTCTCGGAATATATGGAATAATTGTCTATCACCTGCTGTCTGTATTCGGGAACGCGTCCGGGATTATTCTGAATATCATTCTTGATATCGGAAAGATAGGAAGTGAACATCGGATCTTCCGATGCCTTGATCAAAGTTCCGAGTTCATAATCAAACTGTATAACTTCATTGTAAAATGTAAGCTTCATATGCTACCTCTTTTACTTGGATTCCAATTCAAACCAGAAGGTAACTCCTTCTTCCGTATTGAAAACTCCGTAATCCATTCCTATAGATCTTTGAACCGCCTTAACAATGGATAATCCCACTCCGCTTCCGCCGTATTCCCTGGTCCTGGCTTTGTCTGCTTTATAGAATTTATCCCATATCCTGGGCATTATATCTTCGGGAATGGGATCGCCTGTGTTAAAAACACATATCCTAAGTATTTTATCATGATTTTCAAAACTTATCCTTATATATTTTCCTGCAGGAGTTTCCTTGCAATAGTGAACGGCATTGCTGAAATAATTGGAAAAAACGGTCTCTGCCATATAGGGATCACCCCATACAAAGTTTCCGCTTTTTTCATTCCATTTAACCTCGGCTCCCGCATCCTCTGCGAGTTTTCCGGCGGAATTAAGGAAAGTATCGATGACTTCGAAAATATCGAACCTTTCCATCTCAATGACATCATCACCGCTTTCGAGTCTTTCGAGATTCAAAAGGTCTCTTACCATACGGTTCATCTTATCCGTTTCATCGAGTATCACATCAAGATAAGAATTCCTGCTTTCCGCATCGTCGGTAATACCTTCTTTCAGCCCCTCGGCATAACCCCGGATAAGTGAAATGGGTGTCTTTAATTCATGTGATACATTAGAAATAAATTCGCTGTGTTCCTTTGCTACGATATTCTTCTTTTCTATATCTCGCATCAGTTCGTTATTGGCTGTCTTGAGACCGGAAATGGATTCTTCAAGTGATTCCGACAATGTATTGATATTGTTTCCGAGAAGACCTATCTCATTTACTTCCTTGCCGGAGTATCTTGCTTCAAAATCAAGATCGACCATTCTTGCGGAAATATCACTCAGTCTTAGTATGGGATCGGATATACGCCCGGAGATAACAAAGATGATGATCGAGCCTATGAAGATACCGCACAGGCCGAGGATAAGATATAACTTGCTCGCATAAAAGGCGGAGGTTTCTATACTCTCAATAGGAGTCCTTATAAGGAAGGAATAACTATCACCGATTCGCCCGAACATCTCCAGAAAAGTATTCCCGTTCTCCGTGATCTTACAGAGTGAATAATCATCAGTCATCTCAATCTCATCACATGATTCGATATTTCTCTTTATACCGAGGATAATTCCGACAAGAACCATCTCCAGGTCACGCTCTCCGCTTCTCGACGAATAACTGATAACGGATTCGTTGTTGACCATCACAACAGAAATATCATTGCTCATGGAAAGGTCATCAAGCCTTCCCTGCAGATAATCGCTGTCATCAAGACGTGATGAATCATACGCAGACACAAGTTCATCATATGCGCTGCGGATGATCTTTATTTTTTCTTTTTCATAAAACCTGGGTAAAAAGAAAGAACACAAAAGAATGGTTATCAGAATGATGACAGCCATAACGGATGCAAAAATGATCGTATACTGCCATCTTAAAGGAAAACGTACTTTGGATTGTTTTTCTTTCTGTTCCGACAATTTCAGACCTCGAATTTATAGCCCATGCCCCAAATGGTCTTGATCATGTCACCGGCCTCTTTGCCAAGCTTTGCACGGAGCTTTTTTACATGGGTGTCGATCGTACGGGCTTCTCCGAAATAATCATAATCCCAGACATTGTTCAGAATATTTTCCCTGGAAAGTGCAATGCCTTTGTTCTCGATAAAGTATTCAAGAAGATCGAACTCCTTAACGGAAAGTTCGACAGGTTCACCTTCAACGGTCACCGTGTGCGAAGCTCTGTTCAGTTTGATGCTGCCCGCAACAAGTTCCTTGGAACGTGAAGAATCGGGATTTACTCTGTTTAAAAGTGCATTGACCCTTGCAACAAGAATCTTTGGAGAAAAGGGCTTTGTGATATATTCGTCGACTCCGAGTGAAAAGCCTTTTAATTCATCCTTTTCCTCCGACTTTGCGGTAAGCATTATGATCGGAACCCCGGAAATTTTTCTGATGGCTTCGACGGCAGTCCATCCGTCAAGAACAGGCATCATTACATCCATGATGATAAGTGCAATAGAAGTATCGGCTTCAAAAGTATCTACGGCATCAAGACCGTTTCCGCATTCGATGACTTCGAAACCGTCCCTGGAAAGGAAATCCCTGACCAGCTTTCTCATTCGATCTTCATCATCTGCAATTAGTACTTTAAGCTTTTCCATTTCACTCTTCTTCGGTAATATCCGTACTCTCGGTTTCAGACTGTATTCCGAGTTCACGTTCCATCATGCGGACCTGTCTCTCACGTTCCGTAAGTTCCTGGTCCCATGCGGCATATCTGTTCGTAAGTACGGTTTCGTAATTAATTATGTTCGGATTATCGGTATGGGTTGCGATCCAGAACATCCAGATCACACCTGCGATAAGTGCAATATTCAATACAACGGATATAAAAAGAAGTCCAACGGGTTCTTTCTTTTTCTTTTTATCCCCGTCCTTTTCGGTCTTCTTTGTAGTGTCATAGAACATATAAAGAGGGATGGCATGCACCTCTTCCTCGGAATAATCGAGAACATCGATAAGGTATTCCCTCATCTCGGTCAGGAATGCAATACCGACGGGTGTCTTAAAAAACTTCTCGTCAATTGCTTTATCATAGAGTGCCTTGACGGTCTGAGCATCACCCTTGTCCAGATGTGACTTCAGATAGTCGATCTTCTTCATCTCGGACTGAGCCAGTATGGCATCATCCAGACAAGCAAACTCATATCCAAGTGCCGTAACTCTTTCTTTTTCCATAATCACCGGGCCCCTTAAATGCCACAATCAATATATCAGAAACAAATTGATTAAATTCAAAAGACACAGAAAAATCACAATTGCATAATGCCGTATTTAACCTTAAGTGAAAGGATCCTGCGAACACTTTCGTCTATCCTCGACTCCGATATAGTGCCGGCGGCAACCGCATCCTCAATCGCTTTTACCGTAAAAGGAACATCTGACGGCATAAGAAGGATATCGCACCCTGCATTCACGGACCTTACCGCGATATCCGAAACACCGTAATAATCGGTCATAGCTTTCATCTGAAGGGAATCGGTCATAACTATGCCTTCAAATCCGAGCTCGCCCCTGAGCACATCCCGGATCAGCGTCTGTGAAAAGAGTGCGGGGTCGTCTCCCAGTTCACTGACTATCAGATGTCCCATCATCACACAGTCGGCTCCGGCATTTATGCCCGCGGCAAAAGGAAGACATTCCTCCGCTTTTATATCGTCAAGAGTCTTATAAACATAAACCGCTCCGTAATGACTGTCCTCGGATGAATCTCCGTGGCCCGGGAAATGCTTTAGGCAGCAGGGAATACCCTGAGAATGGAATCCCTGAACCGCTGCAGCTACGAGATCCGAAGCTTCATTAAAATCGGTACTGTATGCCCTGTCACCTATTACGGTGTTTTCGGGGTTGGACCAGACATCCGCGACCGGAGCAAGGTCCATATTGAAACCGTATGACCTGATATCGATCGCAATAACCATTGCATTGGTAAAAGCCACACCCGTACCGAGTTCATGGTAATCATACATCGGACCTATCTGAGTTGTTCCGACGGTATTCTGAAGCCTTGTTACCCTTCCTCCCTCTTCATCAAGTGTAAGGAAAAGAGGAATAAGGGAACAGTTCTGTACATCCGTAAGATATTTCCTGAGCTGATCGGCACCAGAAATATTACCGTCGTCAAAGATAAGCCCGCCCACAGGGTATGCGATCAGGGCATTCTGCATTAGAACACCGGCGCTTTTAGGTTTCCTTTCACCCGTAAGCGATGTAGGGGTTGCGATTATCATCTGACAGACCTTCTCGTGAAGGGTCATGGACGCAATATATGAACCTATAGGATCGGAATCTGAAATGTCATCTTGATCGTCGGCATCGCCTATTGCTGTCAGGTTACTGAGACTGTCGGTATCTGTCCGTTCGGAAGGACAACCCTGATCGCCGAGATTTCCCGAAACCGCACTTAAGTCAACATTTCCGCCGGAAGCATCCCCGCTGAAACCGGGTCCGGACACGGAATATCCGGTCGGACCGTCGGGCGATGGTTTATGTATGTTACAGATCAGGATAACCAGTCCGATAAGAACCGATAATATGATAATGATACTAACTATAACAGCTCTGTTTTTAAGTTTTTTGATCAAATTATCCACCCGAGTATTATACCATTTTTTGTCATCCGTTTCAGAACACAAAAATACAAAAAATATGCTAATTTTTGACAAGAATTTGCCCCTGAAATCCTTTATAATTTAAAGGTATTGTAAATACAAAATGCATGGAGGGGACAATGCTCAGAACAACAGAAGTAAAAAACGGAAAAATAAGGGGTATCGCAGGGAACGACCCCAGGATCACCGCATTTAAAGGAATTCCTTTTGCGGCACCTCCCATAGGTGAAAACAGATGGAAAGCTCCACAGCCCGCAGAGAACTGGGAAGGCGAGCTATTATGTGACGATTTCGGACCCATATCCGCACAGGATCAGCCCGGAGTCGGAACGGACATATATTGCAGGGAGTGGCATGTTGATGCAGATATCCCTCTCAGTGAGGACTGCCTTTACCTTAACGTTTGGACTCCCGCCAAGAGCAAGGACGAAAAACTTCCCGTACTCGTATGGTACTACGGCGGCGGTTTCCAGTGGGGATACACCGCTGAGATGGAATTCAACGGAGAAGCTCTCGCAAAAAGAGGTATCATCGTCGTAAGTGTCGCATACAGACTTGCGGCTTTCGGTTTCCTTTGCCATCACGACCTTTCAACCGCTGATCCCGAGCATCCCGCAAACTTCGGTCTCCTCGACCAGAAGGCAGGACTTCACTGGGTATATGAAAATATCGCAGCTTTCGGCGGAGATCCCGAGAAGATCACCATCGCAGGTCAGTCCGCAGGCGGAGCAAGTGTACAGAACCAGCTCGCACACGAAGCTAATTTCGGTATCATAAAGGGCGCTGCAGTATTCAGCGGATTCATCAGCCCCAAGTATTTCAATGACAATCTCTTCAAGCCTATGACTCTTGAGATGGCTGAGGAAAAAGGCGCCAAGTTCCTTGAAAGACTCGGTGTATCAACAATCGAAGAAGCAAGAAAGATCGATACCGACACCATCATTTCCGAATATGAAAAGTTCCGTGCCGAAAACGGAATGTTCGCCCCCATCCAGGACGGTAAATTCTCACTCGGCGATCCCAGAGACAGGATCGTTAACAGACAGTGTGCCGACGTTCCCATCATTGCCGGAAACACTACCGACGAGTTCATAATGAACAATCTCAACACAGTGGAAAAATCCGTCAAGGACACCTTCCTTGATGCAGAAAAGAATGCTCCTGACCAGAAGTTCTGGTATTACCGCTTCGATCCCGATATTCCCGGAGACGGAGCCGAAAACGAGCCTTTCCCCGGAACATTCCACTCCTGCGATCTGTGGTTCTTCTTTGACACCATCAAGATGTGCCACAGGCCTTATGAAGGACGACATTTCAATCTCGCCCGCCAGATGGCCGATTATTTCGTTAACTTCATCAAGACAGGCGATCCCAACGGAAACGGTTCCGACGGTCTTCCTTTACCCGTATGGAATACCTATACCGATAAGGACCGTAACGAAATGGAATTCATGGGTTACGGCGCATCACCCAGGTTCGAAGGCGGAATCAGACAGAATACCAGAAAGCAGGCAGTCAACCCCTATCTTCCCAGCTGGGAGTACATTCCCGACGGCGAGCCCTATGTATTCGGAAACAGGGTTTACGTATACGGATCACATGACCTGTACGGCGGCGAGACCTTCTGTCTCGGCGATTATGTCGCATGGTCTGCCGATATCAACGATCTTGGCAATTGGAGATACGAAGGAATCAGTCTTCCCAAGACTGAAGATCCTCTCAACAAAGACGGACATATGTGCCTCTACGCTCCCGATGTTACTGTAGGCCCCGACGGAAAGTACTACATCTATTATGTACTCGATAAAGTATGTGTCGTATCCGTAGCAGTAAGTGACAAACCGGCAGGACCTTTCAAGTTCATCGGATATGTTCACTACGAAAACGGAACCCGCCTCGGTGAAAAAGAAGGCGACGAGCCTCAGTTCGATCCCGGAGTTCTTACCGAAGGCGATACCACTTATCTCTTCACCGGATTCTGCGGACACGGCGATAAGTCAAGACACGGAGCAATGCTCACACTCATCGGACCCGATATGCTCACCATCACGAGAGGACCGGAGTTCATCGCACCCGGAGCACAGTACAGCGAAGGAACAGGTTATGAAGGACATGCATTCTTCGAAGCTCCCTCCATCCGCGTAAGAAACGGAAAGTACTACTTCATTTACTCATCTCAGGTAATGCACGAACTATGCTATGCAATGTCCGATTCTCCTACCGGACCTTACACCTATGCCGGAGTCATCGTAAGTAACAACGATATCGGCATCGGCGGATACAAGAAGCCCGGTGATGCAAGTGCATTCGGAGGAAATAACCACGGAAGCATCGTGCAGATCGGTGACGACTGGTATATCTTCTATCACAGACATACCAACGGAACCTGGTTCTCAAGACAAGGATGTGCCGAGAAGATCAGATTTACCGAAGACGGACATATTCCCCAGGTTGAGATCACATCATGCGGTCTTAACGGCGGACCTCTTTCCGACATCGGCGAGTATCCGGCATATATCGCATGTAACATCTTTACCGACGAACACAAGATGTATATCGAGGAGAATTGCCCCAGAGTCGTACAGCAGGGCGGCGATGAAGTCGTTGCTCCTTCCTACATCAAGGGCATTGTGAACAACACCACGATAGGCTTTAAGTATTTTGACATGAAGAATGTCAAGGGACTCAGGATCAAAACAAGAGCTTATTACAATGGTGAATTTGAGATCCGGACTTCACTTGACGGTGACGTACTCGGTACCATCAAGGGCGACGGATCAAATATCTGGACCTCACATGAGTGCACGCTTCCCGATATCACCGGAGTAAACGCACTGTATATCAAATATACCGGAGGCGGAACTCCTTCACTTAAGTCAATCGAGTTCCTGCACTAAACGGAAATCAACATAATACGACGGCCGGCTTATTCAAAAGAATAAAGCCGGCCGTCTTTATATTATTCCCCCTAAGAAATATCTACTTATGATGCCTGGATCAGTTTCTCATTTTCAAGAGCTATCGCCCTTACTCTCTCTTCATTATCTACAAAGAGCTTTACAAGCACGGGATCAAAGCTGGTACCCGAACCTTCCTTGATTATATCCATAGCCTGTTCGAAGGTGAAGGGCTTCTTGTAGCTTCTTGTTGAAAGCAGAGCATCGAATACATCGGATATCGCCATGATACGTGCGGAAAGAGGAATCTCCTCACCTTTAAGTCCGGCGGGATATCCTGTTCCGTCCCATTTCTCATGATGGTATGTTGCAAGATTGAGAGCCTCATCGAGATAATCGGATCCTGGTGAAAGGCTCTTCGCCCTTTCAATAACATCCTTTCCAAAGAGCGTATGCTGCTTCATTCTCTCATATTCATTATCATCAAGTCTCTCAGTCTTATTAAGTATCAGGTCGCTGACCTTGATCTTACCGACATCGTGAAGAGGTGCTGAATTGATTACGGACTGTATGTATTCATCATTGATCTGTCCGGGATAAACTTCGTTTTCTTTTAACAGATCAAGTATGAGCCTTACGTAACCTGCAGTCTTCTTGATGTGATCACCGGTACATTTATCGCGGCTTTCAACCATATCCGCAAGTATCCAGATAAGACCGGACTGGAGATTTTCGATCTGTTCTCCTTTTCTCTTTATATCCTCGATATAAACACCGGTATCATTTATCGTCTTGGTAAGAACCTTGTAGAGATTCTCGATCTCATCTCCCGTCTTGACCTCAAGACCTTTCAGATAATCAATGGATTCATCGATCTCTTTATCGGAATTGTAATGGAACTGCGCCGCGGCAAAAGTCATGGCATCGATCGGATATGTTAGATGGTACTGTGCAAACCAGATGCACAGAACGATGACAATGACAAAGAATCCCAGGAAGAGCGACATTACCTTGGCGACAAAGGAAATACTGTAAGTATTTACCTCCGCCATTGTAAGGCCGAGTGTCTCCATCTGTTCTATCGCAAAATTCCTGTAAAGGACATAGGAAATGATGGTAGTTGTAAAGGTTCCCGCGATCATGACCAAAGTGATCATCAGTGAGATCCTGCCACGGAGACTCAGTCCCCTGGTGACATTCTCTTCAGCTTCTTTAAGCTCTTCCTTGGTCATTCTGCGCTGACGCCAGTCGGTGAGCGCAAGGAGGGACGAAAGGTTCTGAGGGAGAACCAGAATGAGCAGATAAGCACCGAGAACTGTGATCAGTTTGTCGAGAAGGTCAATCCTGAAATCATACCAGAGCTGTGAAAAGAAGGAATTATCGGATCCGTAAATGAACCAGGTAAGGATCGATCCAACACCGCCGCCCATAAACGCAAGTATGGGAACGGTAAGAAGCGCTTTCCAGAGTTTCTTGTAGAAGCCCCTCTGCGCCAAATAAGTTGCGGAAAGACCTATGAGTACACTGATTCCCGCATAGTACATATTCTCGATATTATCGGTGGAATTGATGATGTTGGTGACATAGCCGATGAAGATACCGGGAAGGTAACCTCCATAGACGGCACCGAGAAGCGTTCCGATATTATCTACATATAATGGAAACCCCATATGCACGACAATACGGTTCACCGCGATATTTATAAAAACGAAGAACATGTATACCAGTATAAGTTTTACTTTTCTGGTAAGTCCGTCATTAAATGACTTTCCGCTATCCATACATTCAACCCCCTCAAGTTTTTGCATAGACAGAAATATTAATTTCTAAAAATATTATAAACTCTTCTTTATCTATTTCAATATTAAAAAACAGTATTCTTAATACGAATACTGTTTTTTAGTGGAGTAGACGGGAGTCGAACCCGTGTCCAAAAGACCATCCCTCTGTCCTTCTACTGTCATAGTCAGTTCTTTTGACTTCTGCAGACACGTTCCCTTTTCTCTGAGCGCTCCTGACAAACTCAGAAAAAAGGTAGCTTCATGATACGGCTATACAGGCAAAGCTTACTGCATACCGTTTCTCACTATGCGACGCCGGTTCCCCAAAGAGTGAGTGCAATGGGCCGACGAGCCCTATATAGAGGGCGTCACGCGCTACTGATTAGGCAGCGAGTGCGTACTGATTGTTATCAGCGTTTATTTTTGTTTGCGATTAACGGGTCGCACCGGACAGCTTCTCCAGCTTCAGATCCCCTGTCGAAACCTTAACTACCCCATATTCAATTGTATATATTATATCGGATGTATATCCGAATAATAAACTATTCCTTGACTCTTACCTTGAAGTCTCTTTCAGCCTCACGTGCGCGGTCCTTCTTGGCGATCGATTCACGCTTGTCGTAGAGCTTTTTGCCCTTTGCCAGTCCTATCTTAACCTTGGCCTTCCCTTTCGAAAAATAAACATCCAGAGGAACGAGGGTATATCCGTCTCGGGATACCTTGTTATCAAGCTTGGTTATCTCAGACTTATGAACGAGGAGCTTACGGACGCGGAGCGGATCGACATTGAAAATATTTCCTTTCTCATAAGGGGAAATATTCATACCCATGATCCAGAGCTCTCCGTTCTCGATACGGACCCAGGATTCCTTGATGGAACACTTGCCCATCCTGAGGGACTTTACTTCAGTTCCGACAAGGACTATTCCGCATTCGTACTGCTCTTCTATGAAATAGTCGTGGAATGCTTTTTTATTGTTGGCTATGAGCTTGGTATGCTCTTTTTCGTTACTCATGATTAGTTATTGTACCATATATGAACGTACATGGTTTAATCTGCGGGTATAAAATCTATCACTCTCTGATTCAGGTCACATGCGCTCACACGGACGTTCATCCTCTTTCCGATACCGTAGTATCTCTTCGAACGCCTTCCGGTAAGTCTTAAAAGTGACTCCTCATAGATATAATCATCGTTTGGAAGGTCATAGACACTGATCATACCTTCTATGGAATTATCGAGCTTAACAAAGACACCGTATCTGGTCACACCCGAAACCGTTCCTTCAAACTCTTCACCCATATGATCTTCCATATATCTGATCATCTTCATACGGTCTACCTGAGCTTCGGCTTCCGCCGCTTTTCTTTCCATGACCGATGAGTGATGACATACTTCGGGAAGTATATCCTCATAATGTGACTTAAGGTCACCGTTCATCTCACCGCGAAGCGTCTGCTTGATGATCCTGTGGATCTGCAGATCGGGATACCTTCTGATCGGTGATGTAAAATGGCAATAATATTTAAACGCCAGTCCATAGTGACCGAGGCACTCGGCTTTATATTCCGCCCTCTGCATGCTCCTTAAGGTAAGGGTCTTTATGAGCATTTCAAAAGGAGTACCCTCAGCATTATTCATAAGAGATGCTATCTCTGCGGATGATACGGATGCGTCATCCGAACCGTTAACCTTCTTGAGGATCTTCCTATCAACGGAAAGGCCAAGCTTTTTGAAGGTCTCGACAAGCTCGCTTATCTTAACCATATCGGGATCTTCATGAACACGGTATGCAAAAGGGATCTTCTTTTTACAGAAGTGCTTTGCAACGGTCTTATTGGCAAGGAGCATGAACTCTTCGATCAGGGACCTTGAAGCACTGCGCTCCCTGGCTCTTATCTCAGTAACATTACCCTTATCGTCTACGCTAATCTCACATTCTTCAATATCAAAATCGACCGAACCCTTATTAAATCTGCGCTCCCTGAGGATAAGGGACACCTCACGCATATTTTCAAGGATATCTTTATACGGCTTATATCCGGATACCTTTTCGCCTTCAAGAACCTTATCAACCTTTGAATAAGTCATTCTTTTGGCGGATCTGATGACTGACTCGGTGATCAGATGGTCAAGGGTCTTGCCGTCGGGTCCGAGAAGAACGATCGCGGAAAGTGAAAGCCTGTCATCTTCGGGATTAAGCGAACAGAGACCGTTCGAAAGCTTCTCCGGAAGCATCGGAATAACCCTGCCGGGAAAGTAAATACTGCATCCGCGCTCCAGGCTTTCCGCATCAAGAGGCGAATCTTCACGGACATATTCCGATACATCGGCAATATGAACGCCCACGATATAAGTACCTTCCGCCTCTCCCTCAACGAGACACTCAAGACTGACTGCGTCATCAAAATCACCGGAATCGTCTCCGTCGATTGTAAAAGTTATGATATCGCGAAGGTCGAGACGCTTTCCTTTTCCTTCAAAAGAATCACTGAATACGTCCGACAGTTTATCTATATGACAGAGATCATCCAGCTCATGAGCCGAGGAACTTCCTTCTATAGTTCCGTCACCGCAAACATCATCGCAGTTCCTGAGGACGAAATCCGGAAATTCGGACTTAAGCCCAAGGGCACATACCACACTGACATCATCGGTACGGGGATCGTCGATATCACCGATGATCTGTACTATTCTTCCTTCGGGAGATCTCTTGAACTCACCGTAATCGGATATCTCAGCCAGAACCTTCTGTCCTGTAACCGCTTCCATGGTATTTCCCTTGGGAATATAAAGGTCAGAAGCAAGGGTTCCCTTATCTGGAATGACAAAACCGTAACCGTTTCTTATCTCTTCGAAGGTACCGACGATACGAGTGACCGAGTGCTCAATTACCTTGACCACCTTACCTTCACGGCTTTTTCTGTCCCTGTCCGAAGCCCTGCCGTCATCCTCATATAAAGGTCCGGGTGAAAGCAGTTCAATCAGGACTTTGTCACCGGGAAAAGCATAATTGGTGAATCTTTCAGATATGAAGATATCCCTGGTAAAGCCCTCAACCTTTACAAAGCCGTAGCCTTTATCGGTTGCACTGAAAACACCTTCATAACGGTAGAATTTTCCCTTGGAATTACCGCCTTTGTGAAGTTTAACCTTAGTCTGCTTCTTTCTCCTTACCGGAGCTGAGGAACCTACGGGTCCTTTTGCAGACGACCTATTCAATTTTCCGTAGTTTCCTTTTTTCTTCATAAACAAAAAAATAAGGGCGTCCGCAGGACGGACGCCCGTAATCCGTATTATCAGATAACACTGAGGTTAAGCACGATCGCAAGTAAGATGAAAAGAACTGCCAGCACTCTGGTGATCCTGACCATTGTTCCTTCCATACCGCGTGCTTTATTCTTTCCGAGATAGCTCTCTGCAGCTCCTGCAATAGCGCCAAGTCCCTGGGACTTTCCTTCCTGCATAAGAACTATAATGGTAAGAAACAGGCAAACCAGTACAAAAAATATCGTAAGTATTACACGAAGTGGACTCATAAATACCTCTTTCAAATAATTATGCTGTGTCACACAGACTTTCATTAAAATAGCATAATCGGACGAAATATGCAAGTTTTTCAACGAAAAACGGAGCAAAAAACGTATAAACGTCCATAATCACGTCATTTTATGTATAAAAGGGTTTATTACAGCGTATTGAGATAATCCTGAACAAGTACCTGTATACGTGAAGCAGTCTCTTCGGGAGTCTTCCCTTCCATGGCAGCGTTATACAGCTCTTCGTTTATAATTTCCCAGATTTCTTCTTCGTTAAAAACCAGCCTGTCGACCGAAAGAATGAAATCTTCATATTCCTGTACCATGGACCGGTCCATAATGGGAACTTCATACATCTCACCGTCTACATAGTAGTTATAGGTATATTCATGATCCTTACCGTCACTGCCGGTCTCTGTATAAGGCTTTGTTGCGGAAACCAGAACATCCTCAAGCGAACTCTTTAGAACAGGGAATCCGTAGTACAAGTCGGTATTCTGGTAATCGGTAATGAAATACTTTACAAAATCCCACGAACTGTCAAGAAACAGCGAATCCTTATTCAGCATGAAGTAATTGCTGTATCCGATACTCGAACCGTTTGATCCGGACGAAGGGAGTCCTACAAAAACGGGAGCCTCATTAAGATCTGCATATGCACAGAAATAGTCGATCTTAAAATCCGTAATAGTCAGAGGCTTCAGTCTGACATATCCGTCCATCATAATGTGGTCATAGTTTTCCCAGTAAAAATCGGCATATTCATCGTTGTAATCAACATACTCGGGTAAAGTAAGCGAATAACCGATCAGTCTGTAGAATCCGGGGTCGTTAAAATCACAGCTGAGCCTGTCCATATCTACCCATTCGTAACCGCACTGATTGATAAGACCGGATATGAATTCCGGACGTGTATTGTAGATATTGAACATCCTATCGCCGTTGCTATCTACGCTTTCGGCGTATTCAAGGAATTCGTCCACGTTCCAGGAGGTTCTTCCGTCAAGATACTCAGGAGATCCATAGTAGGTATTGACCGTAAATGTGGGAATTAACTGATAAAGGTTTCCTTTTATGGATGCGGCATCAAACACATTGGTACAATAATCATCGATTGATATGGTAGGATCGGCTTCTATAAGTTCTCCGATATCAGCCAGGAGTTCCTTTTTGACCAGGCTTCTGACATCGATCGCACTCATATAGTCAACCGAAACGATATCAGCCATACGGCCGTTCATCATGTCTTCGTACATCTTATCAATACCGGCATTAAAATCTTGATAAGTTGCATATAAGGAATAATCCTTAAAAACTATCCTGCAGTCTCCGTCAGACGTATTATAATCAACGATCCTGTCCATGAGATCCCTGTACAAGGTGTTACCTGCAAGGGTTATAACCTTACTCTTTTCTACAGACTCGGGAGCAACAGCTTTGCAATAAGCAATGTGCTGGCTATTGTCCGTATAATAGAATGCCGCATAAAACTCATCAATCCCGTCCAGAGACACGAAATGGGAACATCCTTCGGCGCGAAGATCGGAATTGATATAATCCATAAAAAGAGCACCCTTTTCCCCGGTTCTCCAGGACTGAAGACCGGAATCAAGCCCGAAAATAAAATCACCTTCATCGGTAGCACCCGCAGCATAGTTGGTGCTGCCTCCGAGGAGCTTAACCTCCGATTCATCCTTGATGCCGAGGGTTTCGGTATCTATCTCCGAAGCATAGACAACTCCGTCGCCATCATAATCCCAATATATTGCAATGGGTTTATCATCAACCGAGACAATGGATCCAAGGTATGAAGTCCAGTCACCGGGATTATTATTTTCGGTGATAACGGATTTCTTGATATCATCAAATCTGTCGGGACCGTAAAGAACCGCTCTCTGCTCATATATTTGACCACTGTAGCATCCGTAATAGATAAGAAGCGAATCATCCTCAAGGTAAACCACATTATTTATATATCCGCCGTTAAAATCAATTGGAATATAAAGAATGTCCGTACATTCGCCTTTATCATCCCATCTGACATTAAAATATTCAGTGAGACTATCTCCCTTTTCATCATATGCCCATATTGTCAGAAGAGCTTCATAATCGCCGTTTGAAGAACGGTTAAAACTGCCATAGGCATAATCATCAATAGCTTCACATTTGATCTTATACTGATCAAGAAGTTCAAGAGGAAAATCATATCTGATTCCCTCTATATCCTCATTGGCTTCAACGACTTCTGTCTTCTCATTTTCGTAGTAATCGTTACCTACCGGTCTGCTAAGATGGAAATTATCCTTAAGTGAACCGGCCTCATCATAAAGCTCCACATAGTAAGCATAATTGTTATATTCATCTGTGCGTGTAAAGACGAAATAGACGCCATCCTTTGTCTTCCCGCCCTTTACATAGTATCCCTCATTACCGTTGGGTGAAGCTATCGTGGTAACGTCATAAACATTCTTAGCGGCAAGAGCGGAATTGGCATAATGAGGATCGTCCTCCTCTACAGGTTCAATCACATCAATATCCGTATCGTTACCGTTATCGCTCACATCGGTATCACGGTCAAAAACATCTCCCGCCCCCCCTACATGAAGCAAGCGAAAAAAGCATCGTGAAGATAAGAAATATTGATAAGTATTTTCTGAGATTCTTAGTCATAAACACCTCTTCTGACAGTTATTTCAAAAGCCATTGATATTATACCAATTTATATGCTGTGAAACATTTAAGATATTATTAATGTAAATCACTAATACCTGCAAAAAAATACCGGAGAAAGCCCTGCCTTCCCCGGTATTTCTATAATATTTACATCTGAGAGCAGATATCATTGATATTCTGCCTGATCTTGCGGTAGATCTCCGGTCCTTTTTCGTTCCTGTAGATCTTCTCAATCTCATCATGGATGTCAGCCAGTCCCTTTTTTCCGCCTGCTTTACGGATAATATCAGATATTTCGGAGATCTTATCCGCCGGTTCGTCGGGAAGAAGGCTTTTCAGCTTTGATTCCATATCGGCCCCTGTCTTGGTTTCCGGAATGGGCTTAACTGCTTCCTTCAAATCGGATTCAGGCTTATTCTGAGTCTTAGCATGTTCCTGAGACTTAGTATGTTCCTGAGGCTTATTCTGAGCCGGTGGTTTATCCGCCTGATGGGACTTAGCAGGCTGTTTAGGTTCAGACGCCTTGATCTCGGTCTGCTTTGTCTCTGTCTGCCTGGATTCAGCCGGTTTAGGCTGGGACTTGGCAGGTTTCTGTTCAGGATTAGCTTTTTTCGGAACAGGTGCCTTAGTCTTGGGCTTTACTCCGAAAATGGACTTTTTGACAGGCTTGGCCTGTTTTCCGGAGATCTGGAAAGCGGTCTTTCTGGTGACATCAACATCCCTGCCTTCCCAGAACTTGATCACGGCATCATATCCGCTGTCGTCCGATATTATGCAATAATCCGCATTTTCGTTATTCCGGATAAGATATCCGAGATACGAAACAAGCTGAAAATCAAGGCCGTTCTTGCCCGTGTGACACTGGATAAGTTCCACATTCTTCCCGGATGAGATGACCCCGTTTAAGTCTTCGTACTTTATATTGCCGGAATTCTCGGTATAAAATACATAGATCTTGTCGTTCTCGGTCATCCTGTCCAGAAGCAGTGTCCATACGGTCCTGACATTTTCAGTATCGATCAGATACACGGTATGATCCATCAATGGTTCCTGAACTTCGTTCTTTCTTGAAAAAATTGACATTTCTCTCCTCCTTTCTTTAAGATTTTCACAGAAAAAGGAGCCTGCTTTCGCAAGCTCCCTTAAGTCCTGCACATCTATAATGCACTAAATCAGGTAAAAAAGCAAATATCCTCCTTCCCGGGATAAGGAAAGGAGGATATTAATGTCAGATAAATCCTATCAGGCTGTCTGAAGATATTTTTCAACATCAGCATCAATTGAGGAAGCTGCCTGAGTTGAGGTCATATGACCGTCAAAGTATTCCTCAGCATATCCCAGGACAATTTCTTCAATGCGATAATCTATAAATTCCATTCGATCACATGATTTAATGCTGTCCAGAATCAAATTCACTTTCGCTTCATCGGGATTTTCAACTTTATTTTCCTGACCGTTATGATAATACGTTGTAACCATTACATCTGCAGAGAACGGATTAGTATTACCTTTCCAGGTTATATATCCTGACTGCGTAACGGGAATACCATCAAAAATCTGAGTCTGATAATCATCACTGAGATATTTCTTGATAAAATCCCAGCATTCGTTGGTATATTTTCTGCCGGAAACTATCATAAAACTCTCGGTAGCATTTATAACACCGGCTCCGTTTCCTGAATCCGAAGGGAAACCGAGTTCTACATAATCACCCAATGAGAATATGGTAGAATTCAGATTAAAATCTCCGAGATTTGTACACTTTACATCTGATATGTAATAGTTTTCAGCTCCGTTATATAAAGATCTTTCGAAAGAAGACTCCATATTCTCGGGAAGTTTGGAGCAAAGTTCAAGATATTTTACAAATATATCGGAATCAAAAGTTGAAGTCCTGTTATCATAGTCAACAAATTCATATCCATTGAATGCAAGAAATCTGGAAAGAAATTTCCTACGGTAATCATCTCTGAAAATATTATAGGAATCCGCCAGGGGAGTCGCATAAGAAAGGAACCCGTCGTAACTGAAATCTCTTCCGTCGGAATAATACACTGTGCTTCCGACAATCGTACGATATGTATATCCGGGAATAACTGCATATGAATGTTCTCCGGAATAAAACAACGATTCAGCTTTATCAGTGATCTTAACACCTTTAAGAGATTCATCCTTTTTGATAACTTCTTTAAGATCAACAAGTCTGTCTAAAGATGACATCTTTTCGATGAAATGAGCATCATAACCCGAGGTATTAAGAATAATATCCGGAGAATAACCGATAGAGATCTCATCCTTAAGAATAGACCAGCCTTCAATCGGATCATTTGTAGTGCTTCTGTCACTGAAGTCATCTACTGCAATCTTAAAATCGTTATTATCGGCATTAAAACCGATTATATCACGCATAAGATCCAATGAAAGTTTATCACAGGCGATCACAAGAGGTTTTACGCCCGATACGGAACTCTTATTACGGACGAAACAGCAAAGAACGCTATTAAACTCCGCATCTTTGTAAACACCGGAAAAATGATCGTTATCAAGAATATTTACTGTCGAAAAACCATAGGAAAGAATATCTGAATTAATAAAACTAAAATAATCAGCAGAATACTCTCCGTTATCGTCAAGAATAATGATTCCTGACTGAGTCAATCTGTATTTTCTTCCATCATTACCGAGATAATAACCGGGATAGGAAGAAGAATCAAAATTTACGCCCTCATCATTAGGCTCCACAGAGATACAATCGCCTGCCGAATTCCATTTTACAGAAAAATACTTATTGTCATAATAATAGTCATGCAAAAGTTCAGAGTATACCGAACCGTATATATCACAAACAGATAGAATATTCCCGGAATCATCAAATGAATATTCGGAATAATAAACTTCAAGGTAATCATAGTCAGGAAGCAGATTCAGATCCAGACCATTACAAATAGCGGAATATCTTAAAGTACCGTTATCAGCTTCAATAGGTTTTGATATTTCGGCTGAGGATTTAACTTTTCCGGAATTATCAATTGCAAGAAGATAATCATGATAAGAAGCCGTTTCTTCATCATATCCGTTTATTAGATAGACATATTCATTATTTCCGCCATATGAATCTGAAACATTAAATGATTGGGGAAGAAATGAAGTTTCTATGATAACAGAATTAAATCTACCTTCAGTAAGAGCAATCGCATCGGATGAATCACTGCCGGTAGGCAGGGCAGATGCTTTACCGCATCCGTAAAGAATAAAAGATAATATAATAAATGAGAGTATTTTAATTTTGTTATTTTTCATATACACCTCAATACATTAAACAAGCCGGAGTGTTAAACTCCGGCTTGAATATTAAACTGTCAAATTACTTTCTGAAATACCATTCACCACCAAGCGTATAGTGCTGAGCTGAAATATTGCCTACACTTACAATCTGACTGTCACCGACAATGCCACCGATTTGTCCACGAGAAACCGACTGTGCTTCATCCCAGTTTGTATCAAATACAACTCTGTACAATCTTCCGGATCTCATCTTATCCTTTTTGATCACAAAGGATTCAATGCTGGTTCTGAGGTTATTTACATTAGGCTCATTCTCGTCATAATTACCGATGGTATATCTTCTTCCATCATCAAGAACAACCTGACTAACATTGTCGCCGTTAAAGTTATGACTGCCTTCATACCATGCACTTGCGGTATTTATAACAGTGCTGTCATCGACCCATCTGTTCTGTGTTGCATCCCAATACTGAGCTTTGAATTCAATACGATGTGTCTTAACAACACAACCGTCAATAAATACTGCAAACTCTTCTTCACCGGTACCGCTTAATACCTTAGGATTGGTCTCGGTATACTTATTATCATGGAACTTATCGTCAGTTGCGTCATAAACATAGGGTTCAGCTGCACACACAGAACCTGAATGAGGATATGTCTTGATCAGACTATTATTATAATAAACATTCAGCTGGAAATTAACCGAATATGCTGTATTCAGTTTGAAAAGGCTTGAAGTATTCTCACGGATTCTTCTGGCTATATAGTCATCCCACAGATTACTCCAGTTCGTAATGTTGCTGACTACTATATACTCCTCGGGACCGATGGCAACACCGGTTACAGGATCTATAGGAGTATAGTAAAGAACCGTGCTATACTTAATATGAGCACCATTATCATTTTTAATGGTGTTATCATCGGTAATGCCCCTAAGGCTTCTGATATCATCAAGCACTGTTCTCTGTGCATTAGGTGCAAAATTACAGATCATACATGCGGGAGTACCTCTTCTGATACCTCCACCGACATTAGTATAAATGGTGCTTCCGCCCTTCTTGATCTTAATGACATCATAGAATGCATGTCCGCCGTCACCATAGTTGATATTACGATGATCGATATTCCAAACCTTGCCGATGGGGCTTCCGGAATTTACACCCTTGTAAGGATCACTTGCACTGTTAGGGTTACCTACAACGGTACCTGAATGAGGAGCAACAACTATTACATACAGATCACTTGAAATATCAGAAGAGAGTCTTACCTGAAGTGCAGGTGAAGCAGAACCATAGGTTATTGTATAGGTTCCTGTTCCGGCAGGAGCATCAACCCAGTTGGATCCGCTCTTCTGTTTGAAGAAAACTTTGATCTCGGTAGGATCTACATAATTCCAAGGTGCAGCATCATATCCAAGACCGCCGGGAATACTGCTGTCAGTACCTACGATCTGAGAAGATTCATTTTGCCAATTCTGGACACCAAGATTAATGCTGTTATTATATACGGAACCGTTCTTTCCTGTATCACCGGTGGTAGGAGCCCAGACATGATCGCTGGTGGCATCACCGGATACTTCATAATTGAATGTTGAAAATTCACACTTTGTAACTTTTCTGATCTTAACGGTAAGATCCTTACTGTCAGCACCGGCTGCATTTCTTACATTGAAAGTATAAACATCATCATGCGAAGCGGAATCATCAGCCTTTACAACCACCTTCCAACAATTGGATGTTCCCTGTCTTGTGCAGGATTCAATGGTAGAATTTGCACTTGCGGGAGAAACATATTCAAGGCCGGGAGAAATGAGGCTGTCAATATCACATCCATCAACATATACATAAAATGTATACTTGCTGTTTGCACTGTTCTGTCCGGGCTCAAGAACTACATGAGAACCACCATCATTTGAAACAAGGGCAAATCTGATAGTAGGTCCGGCAAGTGTAGAGGTGCCACCGGTAGAGATGAAATCGTGGCTTCTTGAAGTGGAATTGGTAACAGCACGATATGTTCTTTCGTTTACATTAAAGTCAAGTGAGATCTTGACATTTCTGTCCGATCCGAAAGATGAAGTGAAAAAGCATCCGGTAAGATTCTTTGCAAGAACGCCGCTTGCAATCTCTCTTCCATAATTAGTTAGGTCAGCGGGATCGGTAACATCCTTGGCAACATAAGCAAGCTCACTGCCGGACTGTGAAACAGTAATCTCAACAATCTTGTCTCCCTCAGGATGAACAATAACAAGGCTTGTACTGTCACCGTCAATAAATCCGCCTGAACCGTCAGGATTTACCGCGGTAGCATCAACAATCCAATCACAGATGAGATTGGATGCAATCTGAGCTTCCTCCTGAACATTGATTTCGGAAGATCCTCTTGTGTATGAACGTGAACTTACATACATCGCACCTCCGATAGCCACACCGACAACTGCCAGAATAGCCATGGAAATGATCAACTCAACAAGAGTAAGACCTGCTGTGCCGATTCCTCTAAGTTTCTTCATCATAAACTCCTTTTCTGTAAAGGTACTACAAATTAGTGAAGATTATGTTAACCCCCAAAAAACTTATATTACAACTATAATTTATCAAAATAGCAAAATTAATGCAATATTAAAAAAATATACTTTTTAACTGATCCTCTCGGTATCAACTCTGCCAGTGAACTGATCTACCTTAACAAGAATGGTCCTTCTTCCGTTGGTTACTGTAAATTCGGTAACATGATTGCCGTGATCGGAATCCACACTTCCGTTTCTCTCGAAATACATCAAAACCTCTCCGGCGTTAAGATTGCCGCTGTCGGTTCCGTTAGTCCAGGTGATGGTTACACCCTGCTTTCCGATGGCAACTTCATCGCTGAATGCATTCTGTTCGGGATGTGCCGGAATATAATCTCCATCCATATACATCTGGATATAAACATAATCTCCGGAAACCTGCCAGATTCTGAGCAGTCCCGACTGCTTACCCATAACAAGATTTCTTGTCTGTTCCAAAGAGGAAGCAAGCTTTTCTGCGCAGGATGAAACCTGTTTGTCCGTAGCAACCGTTGTGGACAGAAGAACTGCTCCGGCAATTATACCCATAATTGCGAAAACGATAATGATCTCAACAAGAGATATACCGGAATTATTCAGTTTGCCATTTCTCCACTTTTTCATACTCGCTTGTCCTTAATTATTTGACCAATTGATATAGTAGATAAGCTGATATACATTCCATTCGGTAACAGGATCTCCGCTCAATCCGGCATCCCAGTCAAGAGGAGGATACTGAACGGCAATATCGGTGGAAATGATCGATCTGTATCCGTTCTGGACACATACAACACAAACTTTCTTCATAAGAAGTCTGCACTTATCGGGATCGTTAAGATTAGTGCCATCATCAACTTCATTGACAATAAACTGAGCATAATTTAACTGCTGTTTTTCCTGGGGAGTTGCACCGCCCTGATTCAGATCTCCGTAGACACAGATATAATATTTCGGTGTGCTCGGATTAGCATCTCCTTCAAAAGCAGTGGGATGAGCAGCAACAACTGCATTAACAAAATCAAGAGCGGTCGCATAGGTTGCATAACCACACATCGTACCGTCATTGACATAGATCTGATCAACAGGAATGCCGTCACCCGAGTTGGGACCGGTAGAGGTAAGGTTGTGGATAATATTCTTAATAAACGCAGTGTCATAAGGTGCGGTTCCGGAATCCGTTATGGAATCGGAAACTGCATAATGGTTCATAAGAATATCTTTCAACTTAGCTTCAAAACCATTGTAAAAATGACTTCTTCTGTTATCCACACTGTCAAGAGCAAGGAAATTGGAATTGGTAGCCATATAAGCATTTCCCATAGCCTCGGAAACAGGGATAACAAGATTGCTCTGCATTCTCTCCAGGTAAATCTCTCCGCTATAGAATGAAATCTTGGTGTTGAGCTCATTTTTCTTCATTCTGTAATTGATACCGGACATATAAAGAATGACAGTAGCAAGTATACTTACAAAAAGAAGTATAATGATACATACGATAAGAGCCGAACCTTTGTTATTCTTTTTTAATGACTGCATTTTTTTCATATTCATGTTCATCACCAATTAAGGAACTGTCCGGTCATTGTTTCTATAGCATTAGAACTTCCATGAGGAAAAACTTCAACAGTGATCTCAAATCTCGAACCAAATCTGCCGGGAAGGGCGGCACCGGGGCCAAGCCTCTCACTTCCATAAGGAATGCAGGCTTTATCTTCAAGGATCATCGAGTCATGATAATACGGGTCTGTTTCAAGATTGACATAAAATGTATCTTTATAATGCTGTGTTGCAGGATCACCACCGATCAAATGAGCGGAAGGATTTAAACTGTCGCAGGTGACGGCAACGGTTCTGTTGAAACAATTACCTCCTTCGGTCACGGTAGGATAAGCTGCGCCGGGAACACCTGCTCCTGTTTTGCAATTCCATAACAGATTATGATACAGATCGGTCTTAAAATTAGCCGAAGTACCCGGATTCATATCAATAATAACTTTATAATCATCATCGAGAGTTTCGATATCAGATAAATTATAGAATTCATCAGCAGGTACAGTATCGGTAGAATCCGCGGGATTAAGACCGCCAAACTGTTTAAGGATATAGAAATCCAGTCTGCTGTCATCGTTGACAACGCCGGTATAATCGACAGTCATATTGTTAACAAGAACAAAATGATCGGTAAAATCAGCCGTATCATCGGCGGTATCACCGCTGTCTCTTCCGTTGGAAGCTCCATAGCAGGGATAATAATAGAAGAAAATTGATGAAGCGGGATGTCCGTCAAGAATCTTGGTTTCAAGATCATGTGTAGCGCCCCACTCAGCGGTAAATGTCGTAGTTGTAGGAACGGTATTTATATTTACATTATAATTGGTTCCGGCTACATTAAGATGACTGTTATGAAACTCATATGTTGAAAGGCCATCATATCCGGCAAATATATATTCAACTTTAAGTTTTACGTCACTGTCATCCGCAGTGATAGTAATTTTTCGTTCTATCTCAAGTTTCTTAACATCAAGTGTAGTAATCACTTGGTTGGCAACCGCTGCGGGAAGTGAATCGGCTGCAACTGCATCGCTGATCGCATCCTGAAGTGCGTCAAACATCTGACCCTGATAAGTCTGGTCTGCAGAGCGAAGAGAACCGGCATCATTAATAAAATTAGCGGTTATCGAATCTCTCATGGGATGAAAAGTCGAATAATCCGTTATGGCTTCAGTCACGGGAGTAAGCGTAACTTTAACATCATATGCCCTTCTGGATGAGCTTCCGCCGTCAACAGCATCATTTACAGCACTTCCGTCAAACTGCGTAGCTCTTACATTGGTGATTGTAAAAATCCCGCCGGATACAGTGGGGGTATCATAAGAAAATCTTGCATCGGATAAGATATCCCCACTTGTAAGATCGGCAACAAGCTGGTCATAATCAACATTCGCAGCTTTACATTTTTCAATGATAGCCTGAGCTATACCTGTGGATTGCTGAGTCTGCTGAGCCTTAAAGTTAAAACCGGTAGAATACACGAATGCATAGAGCATCGGAACAATAGCTGCCGCAAAAATAGCAATGGCAACCAACAGTTCGACAAGAGTCATACCTGTGTTATTATTCTTTAATCTCAGCTTTTTCATAATATAACTCCACTTAATCTAAATCGATCAACCCTCGGTATCAGTCTCTTCTTCTGTTCCGATATTCGCACCGCCGATTCCGAAGAGACTCTCAAGTCCGGTCTCATATGCGGATACGGGAGGCTCGGTATAATCAAGGCCGGCACCGGTAATATAGTAGAATGAAAGGCCGGTAGACCCGTTGATGTATGCGGATTCATTGATCTCATATCTCATCTTGGCGATGGAGAGATTATATTCGCCTGAAGCGATCTCTCTGACCATGCTCTTAAGACCGTCATATGAAACCACGCCGTCATAATTTACATCAAAACCATAAAAAGTGATCTGATTGTTATAATCTTCGATCTGAGCAGCAGCTACAACTTCCTGGGGAATATCTCTGATCACGTTTCTCTCAGAGAAAACGATCCTTTCAAGAGAAAGGGTATTTGCGGAACCGCCATAGAGGTTAAATGCCTCATAAATACCATCCTCGAATCTTGCATCAGCAACATAATTGGAAAAAATATCCTTTATTTCCTTGGACATCTTCTCGGTATCGGCAAGATTCTGTTCCTCAGTCTCGTAATACATCTTAAGCTCAGAGATCTTTGCTTCAAGAGTTTCGTTATCGATATTGTATAAGTTAGCCTTATCCTCAAATTTCCTGTATCCAAGGAAGAAAGCAACGCCTATAAACACGATTACGAGAAATACTGCAGATAAAAACTTGGATTTTTCATCAATCTTTACGTTTTTCATTATTCTGCTACCTCCCCTGCTCCGGTTACATTATTTTCAATCTTTATTTCTTCAGCAGGAGCATAAACACAGCTGATTGTAAAAGAAACATACTTTCTTACATAATACTTTTCACCGGACTCTGAATCATACCTGAGATAATAGGTTCCGATATGCTTTACGGTAAGAGCGGTATCATCGGCGTTCTCATTACCTTCTATAACAAGAATAGCCTCTTCCTCTTCTTCATCATCGTCATCCTTATCCTTGTCATTCTTGGCATCCTTGGGCTCGGTCTCATCGATTGCAACGAATCCCATTGCCTTGAGATCTTCAAGTTCTTCCTCGCTTACACGGGATTCTTTTTCTTCGATAGACTGAAGCGAAACACCGGAAACCGTATCAAGGGTTCTTAAGGTCTCAATACAACCGATTGCAGTATTTCTGTCGAGAACTTGAACATCCATGGTGAACTTGGAGTCATCGGTCTCAAACTTGGAAATGGTCATGTTGGTAGGCATCTTTGCCTCAAGCTCCTCAAGGAAATCAGCGATATTATCAGATGATCTCTGAGTGGAAGCCTCGCCGAGACGAACCTCTTTATAGAACGCAAGCACTGCGGCATATCTTTTATATATTTCTTCGGACTGCTGATATCTTTCAACAGTAGTCAGAAGTTCATCGTTGCGGTCCTTTGCTGCTTTGTAATCAAGGAATCCCTTGGCAAGCAGAGCAAGGATGACTACAACACCGAGAATCGAAACAAGAGGAATGAGCTTTCCGTAATTGGTTGCATTCTTCTGTCTGTTAGCCTTAGCTCTTGAGAAGAAACCAACAGGTGCATAAATAGCACCGATGGAAGCTACATAGTTGTAGAGGTCGGCATTATCG
>JAEEGL017255122.1_pt1 | contig 30294 bp, 30 predicted proteins | sample 9134231 | NCBI WGS metagenome assembly JAEEGL01 (sample SAMN16246548, study PRJNA631951) | gut metagenome | biome: gut microbiome; feature: rumen; material: fiber-attached | host: Bos | place: Iran: Karaj | collected 2018-10 | reverse complement strand
TGGGCCAGACGTTGTGCCAAGATGGCCAACTGGCTATGCAAGCCAATGGCAAGGAAGTGGAAACGAGGAAAGTAACACGAACAGATTATCAACACAAATAATACCAGTAATATGTCACAAAAAGAAAAATACAATGACCTCATGTCTGCCATCAAAGAGGATGAGGAAAAGAAAGAAGAACAGAACCGCTTCGATGTCACCTTGGAGCATATCAAGGAGGCACTTGCCCTGTTGCAGAAATTGCTTGAAGCAATCAAAGAGGCAAAGGAAAGTAGTGTAACCACACAGAAGGGACTTGATGCCGCAACAAAAAGCGCGGACAATGCCATCAGTGGTATTTGTGCCGCTATCGTGAAGGCAGAAAACACTCCAATCAAAGTCAAACTTGATGACGAGAGCCTGAAACAACTTCATGGCAATCATGTCCAATGGCTGGGGCAAGAGAAAAAGACACTTGACGACCATCACAGGCAGCAGGAAGAGAGTTGGCAGAAGCATAGCCAACGACTTACTGACATTGTGAAGAACAATGAGGGCGTATGGATTTCAACGAAACTGTTCTACATCGTTGGTTCCCTTTCCCTTCTGTCAATTATCACGATTGTAATGGAGATAGTCGCTTATGTGTACTTCCATTGGATTGCATAATTTAACGTGAGTTCGATGAATTCAGAAGAGGCAAGTTGGTTATCAATAACCCTTTCACAGACAATGCATGGTTTCTTCGGAAAGAAGCTTTAAGCAACCAGTGAAGGGCTACTCTGTGAGAATGAGTGGCAAGACAGGAATCGATTTTTTTGTTATACTCCGCTTCGTCTGCCTCTATGCTCTTTCGGATTCAGAGGTGAGACTTAAAGAAAATAATAGTCCTCCTGATTTTTGAACTGTAATTGAGCTATTTGAACAACAAACAGATGGTCAAAAATGTTTTTAGGTTCCAGGCTGATGGATGATACATGATTTTTTGTGAACAGTTGGCTGTCTTTAATGTAATAATGGCGCATCAAGATGTCTTTTTTGAAAAAAAAATAAAAATCGGTCAAGATAATAATAGTTTTTTCAAGTTAGTTGCAATTGTTCGAGTTTTTTTTCGTATCTTTGGCACGTAATTACGCTAACCGATGAACGACGTTTAGGTAGAAATCACCCAAAAACGAGTTTAGGCGTAAGCATCGAACCGAAACACCTTAAATTAGGTCCGATATGAGCACATTGTCTATTGTGGAAACTCGAAGAGGCGAGGCAAAACCTCCAAGTGTCAGGCTTATCCCTGATACCATCCCCGAAGCTAAAAGCTCAAAAACAGGGGTGTCGGTAAGATATGTCCCTGATGAAAATAAACACTGGTTTGTTTTCCGTGCTTCATATGCGAGGGAGGATAAAGCATCCGACTTTATTGTTGAAGATGGTGACTTTGTATATATTGCTAAGCGCCATATTCGCAAGACTATTCAAGGAAAAGATAAAAGAGTTCTTGAGACGCTGATACCTAACCTTTTATTTGTTTACACAACTGAGGAAAAAGCAGAAGAATATGTTAAGAGAACCCCAGCTCTATCCTATCTTTCTTTCTATTACAATCATTTTGAGCTAGACAAAAACCGGAAGAATCCTCCATTGACTGTTTCCTGCAAGGAAATGGAGAATTTCATCATTGCTACATGCAACAAGAGTGAGCATCTGATGTTCGTTGAAGAGGAACAATGTCACTTCAAAGGAGGTGAAACTGTCAAAATTGTTGATGGCCCATTCAAAGGTGTTGAGGGTAAAGTGGCACGAGTCTCCGGACAACAGCGTGTTGTATTATCTCTGTCCACAATAGGACTTGTATCCACAGCATATGTTCCAAAAGCGTTCTTACGACCAATATAAAAAGAGAATATTTTAGTTTATGACTTAATACCTAATATTATGTCTGAAAGAAAGTATTTTATTTTAACTAATGATTCCACCAGGGAAGCATTTGGTCCTCTTTCTAAAGAAGATATTGCGGAACTCGACATTCCTGAAACAACACTTGTATGTATTCCATCACAAAAAACGGGATTAAAGCCAGCTAAAGACTTTTCAGAGCTATCAAATCTTATTGTTTCTGTAGATAGCTACACCTTGAAGGCAGAGGATTCTGAAGTGAAATTATATATTAAGCATGGGAAGCAATACAGTGAGTATTCATTTGCAGAACTTAGGAGTATTGAATTTAAAGATACAACTCCCATAGGTATTGCTTCTTATGAGAAGTGGTATTATATTGGCAATATTGTTGGTCTGCAAGAGATGCTTAATGATTATCATAAACCTACTACACCAGATAATAACGAAATTTTAATTCCCTCAAATGCAGAAGCTACAGGAGGGTTAGATATGTCTTTATCATGGAGAGATGAATATAAGAATTGTTCTGATCAAATTTCTTCCATGTTGAAAGCATACTTGGATGAGCCAAAAGATCCAACAAGTTTTGTTCATGTAGATTTCTCAAAAGAGTATTTAGAATATAAGCTGAAGTCTCACACTCGGGCTTTTGAATCCATTAATCTTCTATTTCAACAGGTTTGCCCATTATCGTTGCAGATTCTAAAGAAATACGAAACGGATATGGCCACGTTGGATGGCCTTCGTATTGCGTTTGCTCTTCGCTCCCCCCAACAGGATGTCAACGACTTGAATGAAGTGGTTCAGAGGATAAAAGACACCAAGCTACTGCTTGACAGCATCAAATCTGAATTGAGCCCACTTATTCACGAATGTCTAAAGAAATATCTTGACGAGAATGTCCCTTATTTTCTTGAGCGTTGGGAATTAGCCCCTGCCAATGCTTCGGAATGGAATAGTTACAAGGCTTCATCTTCTATGCCCATCAATACGATATATTTGGGCAAGGAGATCGTCAGCTTCTCATTTTTCGAAGAAGCGCTTGATATCCCAAGATTGCTTTATAGCGATATACTGAACACCACGAATCTTGTTCTTTATTACAAAGATGAAACGGAGGACTTGTGTTTTTCGTTTATTAATTCCGTCTTGGGCCGTTATATGGCAGGGGCTCAGCCTGGAAAAGTCGTAGTCAAAGTATTTGATCCCAAGGGTTTCGTTGGGACATCAGATGCGTTCAGGAGAAATCTTGGATACAACAACACCGATCTTTATTCCATTGATATTAATGGTCGAGGTTTTCTTGACGGTATTCTCCAAGAAATTGCCGAACGAAAAAGAACACTATCGAGAAAAGAAACCGTAGCCCAATACAATGCCAATCCCGCCAATCGGCTGTTTAAAATGGCGCAACTGTTTTACCTGATTATTGGAGAAACGGACTTGAGAGATCATGAGCTATCCCTACTTGAAGACATCCTCAAGGAAGCACCTACATGTGGTATCTGTCTTGCCTTCCTGACAAAAGACAAGGAATTCCGAATCCCCAAGAACCTGCCTGCCTCTTATTATAGTTTTGAGGAGGAAAAAGAACAGGGCATGTTGTCGCATATTGAATACAGTATGTTGTCTGAAGAACAACTGAAATATATCTGCCAAATCATAAAGACTGATTACGTTAACAACAAGAATATCGTCAAGTTCTCCGATTTCCAGATACCAGAGAAACACTGGTGGGAAGCCAACTGCTCCGATGCGGCATACATTCCCTTTGGCCTCGACTCCGAGAACACGACCGTCAACCTATCCATCACGCAGAAGAACGCCCAGAACACCGCTGTTGTCATCGGCACTTCCGGTTCCGGCAAAAGCGTCTTCTTGCACGACATCATACTATCTGCGGCAATGAAATATTCTCCCAAGGATTTAAAGATGTACTTGATTGATTTTTCTGGAGCCGAGTTCAAGGTCTATGTCTCTGACGCTTTTCATAAAGACGAAGACAACAAGTATCATCTCCCTCATGCGCTTGTCGTGGCTCCAGAGGTTGAGCGGGAATTCGGATTGAGTATCCTCAAAGCAATCGACGAGGAAGCCATGAACAGACAGATGAAGGGGGTAAATAATTTCCCAGATTACAACAGAAACCATCCTGAGGATCCGCTGCCTAGGATTCTTGTCATCATAGATGAATACCAGAAATTTTTTGACACAAAAACCGACAAATACGAAGATGCTATCTGCGTTGAAGCGCGGAAGTGCATTACACGTATAATCAAAGAGTACCGAAAATTCGGTATCAATCTAATTCTAGCGACACAGGAACTAATTAACAGCGCCACCCTTCCTTACGACTTGATTGGCAATCGCATTGTGTTCAATAGCAAACCGAATGATTTCCAAAACCTTATAGGCTCATCGTCGATACCTAGACTAGATGCCGGTATGTGTGTTTACAATAAAGATTCTGGGCGCTCCATCGAAGGCAACCGACTGGTTCATTCTTTCTTTGTATCAAAGGGGGAAAGACCGTCTATCGTTAAAGACCTATATACATACGCGTTAACTTCCGTCTTTTCAGACTTGAGCCCGACAGTCTTCAAAGCAAGGGAGCTACCTGATATTAGTACAGATGATCGATATAATCCAGATCATTCAAGAGCAGTCTCAAATCCTAGCATAATTCATCCCTATATTGGAGAAAGCATTGAAATCTCCAGGTATTACCTCAATTTCCCGTTGACCAAGGATACCAGCAACAATATTCTGATTGCGGGAGGAGACCCCATCCACTATGTCCCCGAGGCGGTGGCCAGGGGACTAATAGGTTCGACCATGACCCAGTTCATTCCTGGTGAGGCGCAGTATTATGTCCTTAATTTCTTAGCCGCTGATAATCCGGTCTATGGAACGTTGCATCGGTTGTTCGATAATAGGGACGATTATATGATCAAAATAATAGAGTCGGACTACGAAACTTTTATTTCCGAAATCAAAGATATTAAGAATGAGCGAAAGATAGATCAAACTCCTTGGGTCTTCCTTTTTATTTTTGGATATGACCGTGCTCAGGTTTTCGCAAAAGAATCCTATCGCGAGAATAAGGCTCTTGCGGATTTGATTGATATTCTTGAAGGTGGTCCAGTAAAGGGTATAACGACGATTATTCAGTCTATTACCGTTGCACATCTAAAAGAGCATTTAGGCTCTCAAAGACTGAAGGACTGTTTCAATCATAAAATTGTATTTCAGATGTCAGAATCCGATTCCCAGACAACAATGGGAACAATTGATGCGAGTCTGCTGTCAAAGATTGATGAACGTGTATCTGCATATCGCGGTATTTACCACAACAATCAGAGTGGAAAAATAATCAAGTTCCGCCCATTTGATGATATAGATATAGATAAAACAGATTTATATGAGAACAATGATTAATGACGTGTTAGCGTTGACACAGTTTCTGTCCGTTTTAGAAGAAGTGGACAAAATGTTATTAGAATGCATCCAACGAACTGAGCATGCCCTCCAAGAGGTACGTGTTGTTTGGAAAGATGACAAATTCTGGGTTTTCGAAGCATCAGCTAAACAATATGCGGCTCAATTAGAAGATGTCCGCTCAGAACTGTCTTCAGATTGTCAAACTAGAATACTGGAGATTCGATGTAAAGTACAAGAATATTTAAACCTCAAATAATAATTATTATGCCAATTAATCAGAATAGTTTAGATGCCGTAAAAGCATTTGCTCAAAAATTCGTTGAATACAATACTGAATTCCGAAAGCAGGCGGAAGCGACTACAAAATCCATGGAAGAAGCGGGAAAGGTCTGGAAGGACAGTCAGTATAGCCAATTCAAGGTAAGTGTGGATAAGCATCTGGAAGAGATCAATTCCACCTATGCCATAATGAAAGAATACACGGACAAATTTCTGCCCGGAGTTATTGACATCCTAATAAAATACCAGGTATTTAATCTCCATTTTTAATCACCCATCAATACAATAGACAATAGCACTATGGCTGAAAATACCATTTTCAACTCATCCGAAGCAATCCGCGAGCTTCAGAAAAACATCCAGTCCATTGGACTGAGCATCGAAAAATGTAACGAACTGATCGAGCAGTCTCTGATAGCTCTGCATCAAGACTGGAAAGACGGCAAGTTCGATGAATTCCAGAAAGACATCGCGCCCAAACAGCAGAAAATCAAGGAACTCGCAGAAGTCTATAAGAAATGCGCAGGGACGACGCTTGACGAATTCGCCAAGATTGTCGAGCTATACGAACGTTTAGGCATTCGATGACAGAGACAAACGCATACATTCTCGATTCTGAAAAACTGAACCATCTTATTGAGACCCTTCGATACTGCCAAGGGTCTTTTGAGAGGGAGCTTCAGGGATTGGACCATTTTCTTCAGGGCACTATACTGGAGATGAATCGTCATGTTCAGCATATCAAAGGACAAAAGGCTCAGGCTGAGGCTGACTTGGAACAGGCCAAGGCTGACCTGGAGCAGGCTGAAGTACAAAGGGATACTGCAGAGGCTGATCTTCAGAACAAGGAGACTCAGGTCGATAACGCTGGCAACTATGTTGGCCAAATGAAAGAGGAACGTGATGCAGCCTATGAAAATCTGAATTATCAGAAAGAGTCCATGCGGGATGCATACCATCCCGAATACAATGAGGTTATTAGCGATTGTTGGGATGATATCAATGACGCGAAAGATGATTTGAATAATGCCTACGCTGCACTGGATGAAGCAAAAAAGGAAAGGAACCAAGCACGTGGAGCGTTGAGGTCAGCCGAACAGAAAGTATCCTCTTGCACTTCCAGACGTGACAAAGCGAAGAATAGAGTGCAAAAATGGACAAGCCGCATACCTGAGGCCGAAAATCTGTTTATCGAGGTACGTCGTCTGCTGGAGGACAATTACTATGCGACACCTTCTGCGTTTGATGGCGGGGGACCCGACTGGAAGATGACCCAGATGGTCGATGATATAATCCCTCGATCTATCTCAAAACTACAAGAAATCATCAAAGCCATTGAGGCATACACGGGAACCCCTGTCTCATCTTTGAAACCCTACACTTGGGGTATGGCTCGGGAGGGCGGTGAGGACGTACCAAGACCGTTAACCGATAGTGCTATGGACGAAACTGTGCAAACAGAGTCCGATTCTTTCTACGCCGAAATTCGAAAAGGCTTTAGGCCTAACCCTTCCCCGAATGAGGAAAACTTGGAAGTTAGATGCCGCTCATGCGGGCGACGCCTCAGTGAATGCAGATGCAGAACGATTGAAATATCATAGTATGATACCGGAATATGCCAGCCAGATAGTATCAATCCTCACTCAGCTTATGGGTACTTTCAAAGCCCTCGAAGCCGAGTGGCAAGATCCAGTTGAACGTTCTTTCAAGAGGAACCATATCGATGAGATTGATAAGACTGTGGACAGTTCCCTTAGAGGGGGGAACATTCATGACATTATGGGGATTAAGGATCTATTGGTCCGTCTCGATCAAATTATGCAGAAAATGAGTTCCTTGAGCGAGATGCATTTCAACGTTATTAGGACAGACCAGTCCGGACGGAACAAGGATGTGTCAAGTTGCTTTACTCAATCAGAAGATATCATCCCCTACCCAAGAAGCGAAACACAGGACCGGTGGAGAAGGAAAATGTCCCGAGAAGAAATTGATGACATCAACGAAACCCGGGCTAAAACCAGCTATTAATTCAAATACATTTGTTATATATGAAGAAAGACATAGTCGTATCCAAAATGGAGGACATCCGAAGCGAATTATTTTCCCGTATGTCTCCTGTACGTATCACTAAAGACGGGATAGTCTGCGACCTGGTTTTACCTGAGGGTTACTATATAGGAGATACACGCGCGGAACAGAGACAGGGCAAGGGTATCATGCATTATTCCGATGGAAGGACGTGTGAGGGTGATTGGTCTCAGGGGCAAGCCAATGGTGAGGTGGTTTTAAAGAATAAGGAAGGTAAGATTATTTACCAAGGACATGTCGTAAATGGTCGTTTCGATGGAAAAGGCATTCTGGCCGACCAGCGGGCAAAACAGATCTATGAGGGAGAATTCAAGGATTCTCTATACCATGGATATGGGAGGCTTTTCAACCTAAAAAAAGAATTGTTGTATGAAGGCGACTGGGAAAAGGGGAAACGATGCGGACAAGGCATCTCCTACGTCCAGGGAAAGCGCTCATATGAAGGGGAATGGAGAGACGGACAGCCAAATGGCCAAGGCTCATCTTTCGATGAGGAGGGAAATGTCCTTTACTGCGGAACGTGGAAAGATGGGATCGTTTTAGATACGGACAGCCGAATTATTAAAGCGTCAAAAGAATTTTTAGACAATAATTAAAACTTATATAATTATGAATGATTTGTCATTATTAGATTTAAACGATTATGCGGTTATCGAACCCGAGTCGGGATCTGTAGCTTTCCAAGAATTGGGAATCCTCGTGCTTGATGGAAGTGGTTCTATGGTTGATGAACTGAATATGGACAAAATCCCTAAAGGCAAAGCCGTGTCTCAGGCAGTAAGAGGTGTCTTCAATAGATTCAAGGACAGCAGGAAAGTGGAATGCTTCAGTTTTGCTGTTGTGGCCTATGATGAAAAGGCCAAGGTGGTTATGGACATAACGGAAGTGAAAGACATCAATAGTGAAGAAGACTATAATCCCACCATTGGAATGGGTGGAGCGACCTATATCTACCGCGGACTGGAAAAGGCCAAGGAAATCGCTGACAAGTTCTTTGCTATGCCGAATCCCTTGCGGGTGACAAGAACTGTTGTTATTGTTATCCTCTCCGATGGCTTGGATATGCAAGAAGAAGAAACAAAACGTGTCTTGGCTCAAATCTCAAAAGACAACAGGATTAAAGTGGCTTCATGTTTCTTCGAAACATTAGGTGCACAGAAGAAATATATGGATAAATGCCGGACATATATGAAAGGACTGGCTTCTCAAGCAACCATGTTCCAATCTGTTGCTACCATCGAGGGCGTAAGGAAGTTCTTCACAGCAAGCGTAAGTGGCATCATATCAGATGAACGTTATAACCTAACATAATGCAACCCAACATCAATCTATCGCTTATCATTGTTTTCATGTTGGGTGTCGTACTTCTATTGTCGCTGGCGACAATATGCCTCATCCAACATTATTATTGGAAAATGAAGACATTGTTTGATATACCTACCCCAGACGATGACTCTCCCATGGATATACCCATCCATGAGGAAAACAGCAAGGAAGGGGATGAACCAGTGCATGGAGACACTGTTTTTGGAATGGCTTCAGATACAAACCGATCTCCGGAAGACAACCAGGATGCCTGCCGCTCAAAAGATATCCCTGAGTCTCACATACGTGTCGTTGCCATAGCAGATGGTATCGGGAGTTCCCCTTATGCCAAAGAGGGAAGCACCTTTGTTGTAGATACAGCTGTTGACTTGGTCTCAAAAGCTCTCGCCGGGAAAAACGAAGTTCCTGATTTCCGATCAATCTTCTCGGAAATTCAGTCACGGCTAAAAGAAATGATCGTGACAAGATATCCAACAGAACTTCTTTCACTTTCCGAAAACAGCTTTGGCACCACGCTGATAGTGGGTGTAGACTTCCCCGACAAGTTCGTCACCGCCTATGTGGGCAATGGTGCCATATACCATCTGTCTGGGTTCTTTGCGGAGTTCCCAAAAGCTATATGCATCCCATGGAATGCTGTCAATGTGTTAAACCCCCATACCATTCCAAGGGACGGGCGCGAGACATTGTACAAATTCTTCTGCTATGGCGCAAGACCATACCAGTATAGTCCCTCCGTAATCCAAATAGGCAAAGAACAGCGGACGCCAGGGGATATTTTCGTCATAACTACCGATGGCATTGACTCGGCAGACCAAGTCACTCCCGTAATTGACAAAAAGAAAAACATCTATAAGCCAACTAGCAGGCCCATGGATGAATTCTACGCTTACCTGAAACAATTCCTTCAAGAAACAAAACAAGTGACTGATGATCATCTTCAAGCCATGCTTCAACTCTTTCTGTCTAAAATGAAAGAAGCAGAGATGTTGGATGATGATAGCACCTTGGGCGTTTTTATCTCCACAAAGGCTGTTGAATACTTTCAGAAATAATTCCAATTGAGATGGAAACAAGAAAAAAACTGAGAATAACATATGCTAAAAGTACGGGATTCGACCCTTTCTTTAATAAAGTTACAAAAGGCTCTGATATAATAATTCCAGCGAAAGCTTTTGCTGGGGGTGGATTCGGTGATATCTACCATGCAATCTCTTTTAATGGTGAGAAATCTCCATTGGAGCAGGTCGTGAAGATCTTCAGGGACGAAAGGAATGAACATGGATGGCGAACCATCTCTGAACTTCAAGAGGCCATTATAAAAAGAAGAGAACTATCGGAGGATCAAGGGAGGAATTTCTTAGATGACCATCCGTGTTTTATCGGTTTCCCTCAACTCATCTTTGAGGGGGTGATAGAAAGGGAAAAGGTGCGTGGGCACATCACCGTTAACCTGATATCACTAGGATGCACCTCTTTAGACAAGATACTTCCTTTGGGCGAGGATAAGACTAATGATAGAATTAATTACCTAAAGAGAAAAGCAATTGACAGGGTAGTTATGGCTTATCAACTCGCTGATTGCTTTAACGTCCTGCATGACATACACTATATTCATGCTGATATCACACCTGACAATATAATGGTGAGCTTGACAAAACCTCTCTGTGTCTTAATTGACTACGACAGCGGGGTGATAGTGAGAGACAGCCCAGATGATAATCCCATCACCTATGGAAAACTCACCGGGGATTGGACTCCCCCAGAGGTTCAGATAGAATCTCGAGAAATTGGGTTTGGCAGTATCAGTATCACTCACCACATGGACTTATGGTCTATTGCTGCAGCTATTCATAACCTCATCTTTGGATTCCCACATCTGTTCCTTAAGCACCCAACATGCCCTGTATATAAGATATATGCAGAAAAACACAAAAATTGGCCTGATATCGACTTGGATGATCATTCCATAGAATTTAATACCAACAGAGAAAACTACGAGTTTTATCGGCACAAGGTCTTTGAGAGTCTTGAACTGAGCGATGGAACAATAAAGGAATTCAGATGTACCTTTACAAAAGGTATCTTTCAACCAGAATATAGAACAGAGATTGACATCTGGGTCTATAGACTGAGCAGAGAGATAGGTGAGGGTAAACTATCCCAGATTAAGACTCCCAAATGGACGGACATCATAAAGAATCATTTGCCTAAGAGAGGGAGCAACAAAAAAGCGGTCATCCCAGAAACATCTTTGGCTGTAGATAATCCTTCTCATGTCCACCTGAAAAAAAAAGTGTCTGAGAAAAAGGAATCAACAATACTCCATCAGTCAAAAAACACTTCTTCTCACGACAATACCACTCAACAACCAACAGAAAGGGACAAACAAAGATTTCAATCCTATATAAATGAACTGTTATCTGACCTTGTTAATGGTAAGGAATCTTTAGACAAACACAAATCTATCCTTTCTAGTTGGGCCTCTAAGACTGGTTTTGTTGGAGAGGAATATCTACAGAACTTTCAGGATTTTGTGCTTATTCTCAAAAACGCCATAAAGAACAAGACGATATCCAATGTTGATTATAGAATATTGATTCTTTTGGCCAAAAGTATAGATATAGAATGGAAATCTATAGATAAAATGCTAAAATCGGTAAAACGAAAGTAACAATGCAAGACAAGACATCATTAGAAATCTCCGAAGAACTCCGTCAGTATATTGTGGAGGTAGTCAAGGAGGTCGTTCTCAAGGGAAAATCCTTTGAGACACATAAAAAATACCTGCCCCGCATCTGTGAGTCAGAAGGCGTGAATTATGAATCTCTTGAGACACATCTCATTAGTCTATTCGAGACAGCAGACGAACTGAAGGCTCATGAGTCTAAGGCGGCGGAACGCATGTTGAGGTTACTTGCCATAGACTGTTTCCTCTCTGATGATGAGATGGGCAAACTGATCAACGACATCAATAACAAACGAAATGAACGCAACCTGCACGACAACTTCATTCAATGCTTCGTCAACGCAACTCGTCAGTTCCGCAAGAGCCTACCCAATGATGGCGACAACCTCCATGCAGGTATGAAAGTTTTAATGTTTGGATGGAAGTATCCTCTTCATGAACTAAGTGGACTTGCTACCGCTAACGATGGCATCTCCAAGGAACTGCAAGGCAAACTAGACATCACCCTATACCTGCCAAAACCCTGTAGCGATGAAGACATCTCTGTTTGTAGGATAGTACCCATGTGTGCCGTGCCCATCGTCTGGCGCGATGTCTTGTACAACTATGTGAAGAGACGTCTCGGCAATATCATGACCCCTGAATACTATTACCGTTTTCGCGACCATATTTTTGCCGATTTCACATACTTGAATGTCAACGATCTCGGATGCATGGAGTTTGCAGGGGAGTATCACGAAAATCTCCAAGAGGAAATCAACAATTACTCCATAATTGCGGGTGTCGTGGCGCGTGCCGAGAAGTTCGACATCATACATGCCCATGATTGGCATACTTACCCCGCTGGCATTCACACCAAGACTGTCAGCGGGAAACCGCTGTGCATCTACGTGCAAACTACAGAGTTCGACCGCAGTTGTGGCAAGGTGTCTCCCACTGTCTTCAACATCGAAAAGGGCGGAATGGACAATGCCGACTGCATCATGTGCTTGTCGGAACTCACACGACAAACCGTCATCAACTACTACCATCAGGATCCGCGTAAGTGTTTCACTGTGCAGAAGCTTTATTAGCGTTCATATGAAATAGGAGAGGACAGGCAGATGACTTCACTCCACACACTCGTCCTCTACAACCATTTCTCTCCAGTTCATGAAACAGAAAAACCCGTATTCAAATCAACATAACACAAAGAAAAATATGTCAGATAAATCCGCTTTGCAAATTTCTGATGAACTGACACAGTTTATCGAAGCACTTGTAAAAGAAGTGGTTCTTGATGGAAAACCCTATGAGAATCGCAAGAAGTACCTCTGTATCTTCTGCCAAGCCGAAGGTGTTGATGAAGAGGTGTTGGAGACCAATCTATCAGAATTCTTTGAGATAATGGAAGAATGGAAGCTCTTCCATACAAAGGGAAGTTCAATGATGGCAAAGATGCTAAGTGGAAAATGTTATCTTTCTGAGGAATTCGTTGAGGACTTGCTCGCTACAACAGAAGGAGAGGTGCCACCTGATAACGAACAACAGGAAACACAGACCGAAATAGGACAAGATTTGATGGCGACAGAAGATAATCAGAGCCATGATGATGAAAAGAAAGAGATTAGGGCACAGAACGATTTCAAAGACTTGATGGCAGACCTTGTCCCAGACATAATCAATAAGAAAGAAAAACTTGATTACCATATATACTTTGTGAAGAAGATGGCTCATGAGTCTGGATGGAAAGAAGATGAGATCGTTTCTGCTTTGGCCGATTTATTGTCTATGTATGACGATTTCCAGAAAGACCACTCTTCAGGTGAGCCTTTCAGCAATAGCGAGAAAAGGTTGCTTTCATATCAAGCATCTTTCGCTCACATCGATCAATCATTATTAGATAAGTTTCTTTAAGTTTTAATTATCCCTATTTTGCTTAGAGGCATACACATACAGAGTACGGCACCGTCAAGTGCACAGAGGCAAGATTACCACCTTTCTTGTCTATATGTATCATCTATGGTCTTATCTGCACTCTTGTGGCGGAAAAACTGTGGGACGATTAAGTTATATACTGACAGTGTCTTTTATGCATATCTCATATCAAATGGGTTGACTGAACTATGGGATGGCGGCATAGACACAGAAACGATAGATGCGATACCTCCTTCTGTCAATCAAAGCGTCTTCTGGGCGGCGGCGAAGTTGTTTGCATTGCATGATGCCCCAGCACCTGTTGCCATGGTGGATGGTGACTTGTTTTTTTGGAGGGATATCAGCAAGGATATGAACTTGGAGAACTTAACTGTACTTCACAAAGAAGAGCTTTGGGATTGCTATGTCTCCAGAGATTCGCTCGGTACTCCACCTGACTATCAGTTTGATAGTCGTTGGGATTGGACAGAATCTCCTTACAACACTGCATTTGCATATTTCCCGCACCAAGCGTTCAAAGATGCTTATACCGAAGAAGCAATCCGATTTATGACGGACAACTGTGGTCAAGACGCTAAACCCTCTTCACAAATGGTATTTGCAGAGCAACGCCTTCTTGCTATGTGTGCTAAACGAGATAACATACCCGTCAAGACCTTGATAGATAACCCCTTTGATGGTAAGAACGATTCTTTCACTCACTTATGGGGAGCTAAAGCTCGTGCCAATAAGAATGTAAAAGACATGAAGCATTTGATTTCTGCGATTCTCTCGACGATCAAAGAACTCAATCAAGATTATTATACTATGTTAAGTGAACTATACCAGAAGGGTTTAGATTCTCAAAAGTAAGTTGAATAAGATTCAAATAAAAAGATATAATAACATGCAAGTTTCCAACCATTTTAAAGATTTCGTAGCTTATTACGTAGAAGATGCTGTCTTCAATGGAGAACCAGTGCACAGAAGAAAATATTTGCAACGTTATAGCGCCTTTGAGAACTGCGACTATGACACCCTCCAAGAAAACTTATTCCTCTTAATAGATGCCTTGAATGAATACAAAAAGGAGAAGACCGACATTACCCTGAAAATAGCTAAATACCAAGCTAAGTTCTGCTGTTTGCCAGACCAGTTCATAGATTCAATTGCTGATAAGATTCTGTCATGGAAGAGTGCTTCCCCCACTTATGTTTCTTATGTGAGCATGAGAGGAGGAGATATTTTTAATGAAATGCCAGGTGGGCATCTCCTAAAAGACAAACAGTGGCGGTATTTCGACTTTGATGAATATGTGGAAGAAGCGGAATCGTCTCCAGATCGGAAAGATGTAATCGAGAGGTATATGAAAAAATATAAAATTAAGAAAAATTCATATTTTGAAGACCATCCTATTTATGTGGATTATCTTTCCAAGTTTAATTTGGAGTGGGATGTGGTCACACCGGAAGATACCGTCCTTTTTAGCTCAGAGGATTGGAATCTGCTGTCAAGACTGATTTTCGGTAGTGATGCTACTTCCTATTCATTAATCCTCGATGAAGATTGGAAAAGAAAACCCACAGAACGTGTCAAGGTTCACATCTCCATCAACGTATCATCTCAAGGTCAAGAAATCACCAAGATGTTGGATGAACTGTGGTCTTTCCAAATCATGAGACTATTTAGGTCTTATATTGATCAGCAAATCAATTATTTGATGTCTCTAACTGATGATGAAGAAATAGTACTTTTTCGTCTGAGAGAGGCCCAAATTGAAAAATTTGAGAAGGAAAAGAAGAAAATAATGAAGGAGGTTAAGAAGTATATATAACAATTCTTAATGTTGTACAGACAGGCAACAACACTTTTTACCAAATAAATAGCATCCCCAAAATAATGAAAGAGAAATTATCTTATACAGATCAACTATCGGAGGACCTTGTCGGAATTATTAACGATATCCTCAAAGAATTAGTATTAGAAGGCGTTTCTTTTGATTCACGGAAGAAATGGCTTCAACGTTGTTTTAATCTCGAAAATGCAGTCTATGCTTCTTTTGAGACCTGTTTTATGCAACTCATAGAAGAATTTGGAAAAGATAATCTGGAGATGAGCAAGATTCGTCAACTTGCATCTGAATGCTATGTTTTTCCCGACACTATAGACAATCTCTTGGATTCAATTACTAGAAGAAAGTTTCAATTGTTAAAGGAACAGCTTGAACAAGAGAAACGTGAGGCAGAAAAGAAGGCTGAAGAAGCCAGAAAGGAGGCTGAACGTAAAGTGAAAGAAGCTGCTGAGCGTCAAGAAAGAGAACGCAAAGCAAGGGAGGCGCGGGAACGTAAAGCTCAAGAAGAGGTGAAAAAGGCCCGGGAGGAAGCTGAGCGCCAGGAAAGAGAACGCAAAGCACGAGAGGAGCGGGAACGTAAAGCCAGGGAAGAAGAACGAAAAAAGAAAGAACTAGAGGAGCAAAAAGCTCGTATAGAAGCAGAAAATAGAGCGAAAGATGCTCGAATAAAGGAATTAGAGGAAAAGGTTCGATTAAAACGTATTCAGGAACAAAAGGAAGCAACTATCAAAAAAACTCAAAGAGACGCAAGTGACGCGAGTAACTTTGTACATGTCGAAGGTGGGTATTTCAGCTATAAAGGAGAAGGCTTTAAGGAATGCCGATTTCCCTTTCAAAGAGAAAAAGTTTCCTCCTTTTATTTAGGGAAATATATTGTGACGCAAGAACAGTGGATTCGAGTGATGGGATCATATTCTGCAAAGGGTTCTATTTATGAATCTCGATTGGGAGATAGATTGCCAGCTATTGTCACATGGGAAGATGCTCAACGGTTTATTGAAAAGTTGAATAAACTTACTGGAAACGATTTTAGGATCCCATACGAGACAGAATGGGATTATGCCGCTATTGGAGGACAAAGAACAAAACACTATAAGTATTGCGGTAGCAATAATTACGATGAGATTGCATGGAGGTGTTCCGAAGATTGTCCCCCCGTGCTACATGAGGTCGGGCTTAAAAAAGCAAATGAAATAGGATTGTACGATATGTGTGGAAATGTTGAAGAATGGTGCGAATCTAATTGGCTATATGAACAGAGATGTTTCAAGGGGATATTGAAAGGCGGTCCTGGTTATAATGAGATGTCATACATTGATGATGAATTATACGACGATAGTGATGGTAGGAAAAGTATATGGTGCAGAGAATTTGGTATTGAAGAAACGATGGCTTCTTTTCGTCTTTTAACATTCTTTCTATAAGATTTGAGAAGGGAAACAAATAGAATCGAAAAAAAAATTTCATTTATGCCAGACAGAACAGCATTAGGAATCTCCGAAGAACTCCGCCAATTCATTGAGGCGCTGGTGGAGGAAGTAGTTCTCGAAGGAAAGCCCTTTGAGAATCAAAAAAAATATCTGCAACGCTTCTGCGAAGCTGAGGGTGTGGATTACACTAGCCTTGAGAATAACCTCATGGATTTTTTCGAAGTCGCAGGAGAATGGAAAAACAATCAATCCAAATCGAGTCAAATAGCGATGAGAACGCTGACCAAGGACTGTTATCTTTCTCAAGACAGTGTTAACAAGTTACTTACTTGCGACGTAATCACGAAGAGAGTTATACAGCAATATTCTGGTCCCCTTTTCCCTGCATGGCATGAAAAGAGCAGAAAATATGGCTATATTGATATTAATGGGAACATGGTGATTGAACCATTGTTTTTAAGCGCAGGCTGTTTTTCTGAAGGGTTGGCTAATACAGAAGACAAAAATGGGAAATGGGGTTATATTGATATGGCAGGAAACTACATAATTCCGCCACAATTTGATGGTTGTTCGCACTTTTCTGATGGATTAGCTAGGGTCTCTTCCGATAGTGGTTCAACTTTTATTGATATGAATGGGGAAATCGCCCTTAAACATCGTTCTTATTGTTATGATTTTTGCGATGGTTGGGCAAGAGTCTCGATAGGAAGAGGGAATCATGAAAAATATGGTTTTATTGACAAAACCGGCAAATATGTAATAAAGCCTTTTGAATGTCATATTTTAGCGTGGCATTTTACAGAAGGTTTGGCATGGTTCGCGATTAAGACCGAAAATGGGAGTCGCTATGGTTTTATTAACAAGTTAGGGCAAGTGGTGATAGAACCGAAATATAAAAATGCTAGTGATTTTGCAGAAGGATTGTCTTGCGTTCAAAGTGGCTGGATTGACAAAACAGGGAAACTAATTGTCAAAATAGATTCAGCTTTTTATGCTTCAGGGAACTTCTCTGAGGGATTAGCCATGTTTCGCAGACTTTATTGGATTGGAAAAGAGGATCGAGGCTTTGTCGATATAACTGGGAAAATCGTATTAGACCTTACAAGGTTTGATGATATAAAAACTTTCTCAGAGGGTTTGGCTGTTGTTGTAAAAAAGAAAGATGAAAAGCGGAAATATGGTTTTATTAATAGAACAGGGGAAACCTTAGTAGAACCCATGTTTGATTATGCTTGGGACTTCTCAAACGGACTTGCCATGATAGAAATAAAAAATTCTTTTGGATACGTAAACAAAAAAGGGGAAATTGTTTATATGTCTAATTATTCGCTATAAATAATCATTATATGCCAGACAAAACTACATTAGGAATCTCCGAAGAACTGCGCCAGTTCATTGAGGCGCTGGTGGAGGAAGTCGTTCTTGATGGGAAACCCTTTGAAAACCATAAGAAGTATTTACAGCGCTTCTGCAAAGGAGAGGGTGTTGATTATAATCAGCTTGAGACGAATCTGACCAATTTATTCGAAACGGCTGAAGAGCTAAAAGTTTACGAATCAAAGGGAAGTGAGCGCTTGTTACGGCTACTTGGAAAGGAATGTTATCTCACTGATGATGAAATAGAGAAAAATATCTCTGTCATTAACAACAAACGAGGCAAAACCGAAATAAAACGTAAGGCACAAGAAGAGGTTGAGAGGAAAGCTGAAGCTGAGCGCAAAGCAAAAGAAGAACGTAAGGCTGAAATAGCCAAACAGGAGGCAGAGAGGATAGCTAAGAAAGAAGCTGAACGCAAAGCCCATGAAGAGGCTGAACGACAAGCGAGGGAGGAACAAGAACGTAGAGCCAAGTTGATAGCCAATAATCAAAAGAAGTTGGAAGAACCGATTTTCAACGCTTTCCCAAATGTGAAAAGGGAATTGATGTGCTTAACAACTCAGGATAATTTCTATGATTATTACTCGGGATATAGAAATAATTTGTCAAGAATAGAAGAGACATCCGACAAAATCTTCCAATTGCTAAATGATGTGGATTCAAGACAATCCGCAGAATACTCGAATTATTCAACTGAGGCTCATCAATACATTGAGCGAGTAAAGAATGCCCATGCTCAATGGGAAGAAATCAAGGCAATGATAGATGAGGGTGAGATGATTTTAAGAAAGGGACAAAGAATGAGAGGTGTTGTCATCCGAAATCGAGAAGAAGTTGAACGTAAAATACGCATCAGAAAGCAGAGTCTGATTGCCGCGTTATGGACAATAATCATTCTTGTTTGCTTGTTTGGTCTTTGTTGGTGGCTATTCTTTTTACCAAATTCAGACAAAGTGACAATTGTAAATGATCCAGCAGCAACAATAGATTCGTATATCCCATCTATATTCAATACAGAGAATGAGACAAGTCAAAATGGCCCAATAAAGGCAATAGATTTGGGACTTCCTTCTGGAACGAAGTGGGCTAATTGTAATGTGGGTGCTACCAAACCATGGGAGTACGGCGGTTATTATGCATGGGGAGAGTTAGAAGAAAAAACAGAGTATTGGGATGACAATTATGCTTACTACAGTTCCTGTTTATGGGGACTTTATACTACTTATCATGATATAGGCACTACCATCTGTGAAACGAAATGCGACGTGGCTCACGTGAAATGGGGCGAAAAATGGCAGATGCCTATGCGGGAACAGGTTTTGGAACTTATGGAAATTTGCAAACGTGAATGGACAACACTAAATGGTGTGGAGGGTTGTATGTTTACTGGGCCAAACGGCAATAATATCTTTTTGCCCGCTGCTGGGAAACGTGCGTTCACCGAACTCCATACCCTTGGCAATTATGGAAACTATTGGTCGGGTGCTCAGGATCTCGACAGTGATGGTTTCGCGCACAGTCTCGATTTTAGCAAAGAGGGTGGGTTTTGGTCACGTTGGCCTCGCTACTACGGTCTTTCAGTTCGCCCTGTCTTAACAGATAATGGAACCCTAGTTCATTGATAACATAAATTAATTGATATGCCAGACAAAACAGCATTAGGAATCTCCGAAGAACTGCGCCAGTTCATTGAGGCGCTGGTGGAGGAAGTCGTTCTTGATGGGAAACCCTTTGAGAATCAAAAAAAGTATTTGGCCCGTTTCTGCCAAACAGAGAGTGTTGATTATAGCTTGCTCGAAACAAATCTATCCGATTTATTTGAAACAGTTGAAGAGCTAAAGACACACGAATCCAAGGCAAGTGAGCATTTTTTACGATTACTTGCCAAGGAATGCTACTTCACTAATGATGGAACAGATAGATTCATATCTGTTATCAACACAAAACGAATTGAGATTGAAAGAAAAAGGAAGGCGAGAAAAGAAGCAAAGAGAGAGGCAAAGAAGGAGGCTGACGAGAAGGCAAAAGAACTATCGGAAAGATTGATCCGAAAAGAAAAAGAACGGGCAATCGATAAAAGGCCAGAAGGGGTTGTTGCAATAGATTTGGGACTCCCGTCAGGGACAAAATGGGCTTCCTGCAATATTGGAGCCACCCATCCAGAGGAACGTGGAACGTATTTTGCGTGGGGCGAAACTGAAGAAAAAGAGGATTATGATTGGAACACATATGCCTTCGCTGATGGGTATGCTAAAAGTTGTCAAGATATAGGAGATGTAATAAGCGGCACAATATATGACGTTGCCTATTTACAATGGGGGGGTAAATGGAGGATGCCTACCTGTAAACAGTATGATGAATTAATAAAATGCTGTGATAGCGCCTGGATAACTCTTAACGGCGTTAATGGGCGTAAGTTTACTGGTCCTAATGGTAATTCTATTTTTTTACCTGCAGCAGAATGTTTCTATGAAGGTCAAGGAGTAAATCCTCATTTTTTTGATCAATTTTATGATAGTGAATATTTTTTATATGGTTATTATTGGACTGGGGCACGACCACCTGGAAATAAAAACGGATATGCATACTGTTTATTCTTTGATGGCGAATTAAAATGTTATACAGATTTGCATTTCCGGTGCGATGGTTTTACTATCCGCTCAGTTCTCAATAAATGATGTCAGTATTAAAGTCTTTTCATTATTTAAATAGAGCAAAACTATCTTCATATCATCAAAACAGTAAGAACAATTATGTCTGACAAAACAGCATTAGAAATCTCCGAAGAACTGCGCCAGTTTATTGAGGCGCTGGTAGAGGAGGTCGTTCTCGATGGGAAAACCCTTGAGAATCAAAAAAAGTATTTGCAGCGCTTTTGCCAAACAGAAGGTGTTGATTATAATCAGCTTGAGAATAATCTGTCCGACCTGTTCGAAACGGCGTTAGAGCTAAAAACTCATGAATCCAAGGCAAGTGAGCGTTTTTTACGATTACTTGGCAAAGAATGTTACCTCTTTGATGATAATATGGAGAACATTATATCAGCCATCAATAAAAAACGAGCTGAACTCGAGGAAGAAGATGGAAAGAGAGCTGAAGACAAAACCTTCGAACAGCGGAGGGAAGAACTGCTGAAGAGTAGACTAATTACTAACAAATGTCCGGAATGCGGAAATACAAACATTCCTGATGGTTCAAAGTTTTGCAATGAATGTGGCACTCCATTGAATGGTGGATCAATAGGATCCAGCCAGTCAGATTCTTCCACAGGGTCACCTATTATTGATAACCTCATCGCCAATATGGTGTATGTTGAGGGTGGCACATTTATGATGGGGGCCACTTCCGAACAAGTTGATGATGCATTTAACGCTGAAAAGCCTGCTCATCGTGTGACGCTGTCATCTTTCTCTATCGGCTGTTACGAGGTGACACAGGAAGAATGGGAGGCTGTGATGTTCGATAATCCATCACATTTCAAAGGGAAAAAGCGTCCCGTGGAATGTGTCTGTTGGGACGACTGTCAGGAATTCATTAGCAAACTTAATGCCATGACGGGAAAGACCTTCCGCCTTCCCACCGAGGCCGAGTGGGAGTATTCGGCAAGAGGTGGCAACAAGTCGAAAGGGTACAAATATAGTGGCAGCAACAACATCAATGCCGTGGCTTGGTATGGGGACAACAGCGGTAAAACAACCCATCCTGTGGGTCAAAAATCCCCCAACGAATTAGGATTATACGACATGTCGGGTAACGTCTTCGAGTGGTGCAGTGACTGGAGTGGTTTTTATCGTTCCTTCTCGCAGACGAATCCGAAAGGTGATTCTTCGGGTATCGGTCGCGTCCGCCGCGGCGGCAGCTGGCAAGACAACGCAAGGTTATGTCGAGTCTCCCAACGGGACCGCTACCCGCCTGATCGCCGCGGCTACTACCTCGGCTTTCGCCTTGCCTTATAGTTTCTTCCTTCAAACAAAAAAGCACTCGCGACTGCTGCTGATGCCGAAGAAGCGGCGGAAGCCGCAAAAAAGCAATGCCGAATGGGACGGACAATCTAGCATGAATTAGAAATAGATCCTCAAATAAATCAAAGCACACGATTTATGAATTCTCATCCAAATATCTGTTCCCCAGTAATCAAAAACCTCATCAACAATATGGTTTCTGTGGATGGTGGGTCATTCATTATTCGCATCCCTCCGAAACAAGCTTACGTTACAGATGAAGAAGAGATTATCACTCGTATGCTGACAGTGTCTTCCTTCCAAATTGGCCGTTATCAGGTGACACAGGAGGAATGGGAGGCAGTAATGGGCAACACCCCTTCTGTACACATTGGGACAAGACTACCTGTTGAGTCTGTCAATTGGAACAACTGCCAGGAGTTTATTAAAAGACTCAACGATATGACGGGAATGTGTTTTCGTCTGCCTACGGAGGCGGAATGGGAGTTCGCCGCCCGTGGCGGCAATAAGTCAAAGGGCTTTATGTATAGTGGTGGAAATAACCTTGATGAATTGGCTTGGTATCGCAACAATACCTATAAAAAGGGAGAGTCAGATTCAGATTTCGGCACACACCCTGTAGGGCAGAAACAGCCCAATGAACTGGGATTGTACGATATGACAGGCAATGTATGGGAGTGGTGCGGTGATTGTTACGACAGCGAGGGAACATCGCGATTGCTCGATCCCGATGGTAATCCAAGATGGCATTATTATGCATATAGAGGTGGTGGGTGGAAAAGCCCAGCAGGATACTGTTGCGTATCCCGTCGAATCATTTCTCCTCCTACGAACATAGGAGAGTCCCTTGGCTTCCGCCTCGCCCTTTAGGTGATTTTGAGAATACAAATAGAGATATTAAAGAAAACCAATAGAAGAAAAATATAACGTATGAATACAAAATTTCTTTATTTAGATTTGATTATTTGTTCTGTGTGGATGCTATTTGTGTTTGGCAGATATGGAGGTTGGGCCGTCCCTACAGCTGCTATATGCATGCCCGCAGTATTCTACCGCTTTGTCTTGGCATTTTCTTTGTTAAAAAACGAAGTCCGTTCTTGGCTTTCATTACTCATCTATGTACCCCTTTCGCTATGGATTGTTTTTTCGGGTCACGATCTTAGTGTTAGTCAAATTGGCGATTACTTTTTTCATTTGACCCATATAGAACATAATGACTTTACGCATGGCATTATAAAGAATTTCTTTCTTTTCTGGTTGTTCGCATTACCATATTTATACTATCTGTTCTTGCTAATACGTAAAGAAACTTCGAGAACGGAATTAACATGGCCTGAACTTGTTGGAGCTATTCTATGGCGCGACAAACAAACCAAAATTATCTCAGCCATCCTGATGGTGATGCTAATTGCATTTATTTCAGGACTCTCTATGTCGGCTGCCGCATGCCAACTAATGTGTTTCTCTGCTGTTCCTATTACCTATTGGTTGATATGCCAATATAATAGCATTGAAGCAGAAAAATTATGGGCGCTTGTTATAGCAATGGCATTATTCTGGTATGCCCAAACAATGTCTGGAGGATGGCGAGTGCTCATGCTTCTTATCAGTATGGGAATGGTTACTTATACGGGAATTGTCCTAAATCGTAAAACTAAGAAAGGAATGATGACGATTGCTCTCATTTTCTATCTTGGCGTTCTCCTTCCCTCTTTTTCTATTGGCTATAACCAATATGCCTGTACTCAATATGCTCGTTCTGGTTTCCATTATCTTGAGCCATTCAGAGGGATTCTTTATGTAACCGATGGTAATGGATTGTATGGTTTGCGAGATCGTTACGGGTTGCTTATAGAGCCTGAATATGAAACCATTCGTATTGGAGAAAAACGTACTTCATATTGGAGCCATCAGTATATTCTTCAAAAGGATGGTTTTAACAGATACTATGACGTTTTTAATGATAAATTCGTGCAAGAAACAGATACGATGCCATAATGTAACTACCTAAGATGAGTTTAAACAATAAGGGTTTATACCACAATAATAATACTTATTTATATGAATCACGATTTTGTTGATCTCGGTTTGCCTAGTGGAACGCTATGGGCCACGTGTAATGTAGGTGCAAATTCGCCAGAGGAATATGGTGACTACTTTGCATGGGGAGAATATGGTTCTAAATATAACTATGACTGGGACACTTATTTGTGGCATCACGGTCAAAATGAATTGACAAAATATAGTACTGACGATTATTTTGGAATAGTGGATAACAAAAGAGACCTCGAGTTAATTGATGATGCTGCTTACATGAAGTGGGACAACAAGTGGCAGATTCCATCCCGGATCCAATGTGCTGAACTCATAAAATTGTGTACTTGGACATGGACAACACAGAATAAAATTAATGGTTGTATTGTGACAGGATTAAATAAAAGTAGACTATTCCTTCCAGCGGCAGGCTATCGTGATGGTCGTTCGTTTATCTCTATAGGTGAACTTGGTTGTTACTGGTCGAATACGCTAGGCTTATCCTATATGTTAGAAGCATTTTCCCTTATTTTGGATTCGGATAAAATAAGGTGTGGTTATGATGACGTTTTTCGACATTTAGGAAGAAGCATACGTCCGGTACGTCGCTTATTATAAACAAATCGTCTCGTAAATAATAGAGAAAGACCTTTTTGTTCTTCAAACATAGATAATACATTTTAATGAAAATAACATGAAATATTTAGCGTTTGCTTTAATTGTTGGATTATTAACGTTCGCAAGTTGTAATAATAAAGATACTTTAGAAATGCCTATCAATGGCGTGTATCCCCACTTGCTGAAAGCCGAAAAAGAATTCGTACATGAATTAGAAGAGTTGAATCAGAAACACGATGTCAAATCGGAGAAAGAAAAGGTAAGCATAAAAGAGAAGATATTTGATCTGATTGCCAAAGACACGACAACGCTGTCGCACGAATTCGGTCCTTTGTTAGAAAATGAAGAGTTTAACATCGTCACATCACCAGACAGGAGGCTCCGTATTTATGTCACGGATTGCGATACGGAAATGGGAGCGTCAATGAATTTAGTTCAGTATCGTGATGATGCAGTTATTATACATGTCATAAAGAAACAGAGCGGGAATACGTCAGATACCGTTCCAGATCTTTTGCTTGAACATTGGATACATAAAATCTTTGATTTTTCTTGTACAGACGGGTCTAAGTTGTATGTCATCATTTCAGATGAAAATCTAAATGGAGAAATCTCGAACCATAGCATTACCTATATATTAGCGGTATACAAGATAAAAAAAGACAAACTTGTGCCTGAAGAAGCTTTTGTTACCAAAGATAACGCAACTCAGAAAATAGAGCGAGTATTCAATTACAGTTATTTATGGTATTATCCAGAGGAACAACATCATGATTTTGTAGAAGTGGATAGTGTCAAAAATATTTTGTATGTGGGAAATGAAGTCGATAACGAGCCTATTGACCGTTATCAATGCTTTCAGTTTAACGGTACTAACCTGATTGATATTGGAGAGTCCGCTCCTTTTTGGCTACATCCTAGACTTCACACATATAAGCGTATAGTGTATTTATGTACCTCAAACAGTCACCATATACGTATTGACGACATGGGACAAGGCATCTATCGCTATGCGTCGTGGCCAAGAAATACGCTGTTCGTAGCCGCCCCTTCTTTAATTGTCTTTGGAAAAGAGACAAACATTACAGACAAAGACGGTTTGGTCAATCATGTATTGTCATTCAGCAATGATGGTTACGAATATCGTATACACCTCCATCCTGGGAGGTGGGGCTTCTATGCAGAAGAAATGGAAATAGTCAAAAACGGCAATGTTATTCAGAAAATGGATTTGGAATAGTAAAATATCGGTAAAGGCATGGAAAAGATATTTACTGTTAATGGTGTTCCATTTACCATGATATATGTAGAAGGCGGCACATTTATAATGGGAACCGAAGAAGACTGGTGTGAAGGGAATTCTCGCGAACATCCTCCGCATAGCGTTACTTTGAATAGCTTTTTTATTGCTGAAACAGAGGTAACTCAAGAGTTGTGGGAAATGGTAACGGGTATAAATCCATCATCTGACAAGGGCTTGCATTATGCTGTAGAAAGTGTGACATGGGACGATTGCCAGAAATTCATCAAAAAATTGAACACTCTTACAGGCATGACCTTCCGTCTGCCTACAGAGGCTGAATGGGAGTATGCAGCTCGCGGGGGGCGTAAAAGCAAAGGATACATATATAGTGGAAGCGATGATCTTAACGAAGTGGGATGGTATTGGGGCAACAATGACTTTATAACCCCTGATGTGGCAGCAAAAAAGCCTAACGAGTTAGGTATTTATGACATGAGTGGCAATCTCTATGAATGGTGTCAGGACTGGTATGGTGATTATAGCCCTTTTGCTCAGACTAATCCACAAGGGCCGTCAGAAGGGTCATATCATGTATGTCGCGGTGGCTGTATGTGCCTCCCTGGTATTTGTTGTCGTGTAACAGACCGAGGACTGAGCCGACCTGACGATAATATGAAAAGTTGTATAGGATTACGGCTGGCTTTGTCGTCAGATTAGATTGTCATACAACTCTATTCATGGCGGTTTTTGAATGAGTGCTTATGCCGAAAATGAAATTCCAAACATTCCGAACTCAACGTAGTTTTAGGAATTATCTGGAGATAAGGGGGAGACTCCCTTTGATATGGATTACTGGTGAAATAGATATTTGAAGAGAGCTTGGCTCACTTTGAGAACAAAATATAAAATATGGCAGCATATAACGACTTCCAACGTTTCTTGGACGCGCAATCCAGAGACTATGAATTGGCCTTGTCTGAAATTAAGGCTGGTCGAAAACAGAGCCACTGGATTTGGTACATCTTCCCCCAGTTGAGCGGCTTAGGACACAGTTACAACTCCGTCTTCTACGGAATCGCCGATTTGGAGGAGGCTAAAGCCTATTATGGGCATCCCATCCTTCGAGAGCGCCTGTTAGAAATCACCAACGCCCTGCTCACGCATCGCGACAAGACCGCGGTGGAAATTCTGTCGCCCATCGACACCCGCAAGGTGAAGTCCTGCATGACGTTGTTTTGGATTGCATCCGACAACCCTCTGTTCAAGACTGTCTTGGACGTATTCTATGAAGGGAGGATGGACAGGAGGACGATGGAAAAATGTGGAATGGCAAGTATTTTCTCATCAAAGATGAATATGGGTATCCATAAAAGCCCTACAATAATTGAAATAAACACAGAAATAATGGTGGAAATCAATAATCTGTGCCATTTTAATGAACCGCTAAAGGTATCAAAATTAATAAAAAAGTACATGATTCCTGATTTTATTTTGAGAGGTGGGATGCAGGGAACTATCTATTTGAGACAAATATACTTAAGGAAATCGCCTATTCGTTATAACACTGAAATTTATGAAGAATTGCCATGGGACATGTTTCTTGCTTGTTGGAATGATAGCGGAGAGTTTCACTGTATTTGTTACTTATCTGTTGAGGAAAAAGCATCTTTCAGAGAGGCTTTCCATATTAATTTTGACGGCGTGGATGACAATGATTGTGATCCTGATGAATTGGGATGGTACTATTTTGTGAATAAGGATCAGAACATCTGCAGTATTGTTAATTATTCAGGAACTGAATATACGCCAGTATTTAAAATGGATGGTGATAATATCAGTTGTTTAAGACCTCCCCTGATTAGACACCATTATAGGCTGCCAGCTTTTAAGGATCTTGAGATTAATACTGGGTACGATGCATTAATGTTATTATTTGAATCCGAAGGTAGAATAAAAAAAACGAAATCCACAATAGAGTATGAGAAATATATGGATTTGTACAATTCTGGTAATTGGAATGCGAAACACGCTATCGAGTTGGGAAAGTTTAATCTGAAAGAATAATTGACAAAACATTTAGGAGGATATGAGCTGTTTGTATATTGGTCTTGGCGTAAGTTTGCTCTTTAGGTTGTTAACTCTGCTTTAGAGAGCCTGTTTGAGTGTTAAAATAAAATAGGATATGGAACAATTAGAATTATCCATAAAACGTATTGCAACCAAAACAGACTATACAATAGGTCATCTCTATGTTAATGGGATGCTATTTTGCGATACTCTTGAAAATACAGATCGCGGATCAGACCAAAAGATGACATTAGAAGAGTTGCAAAAGAGAAAAGTGTATGGAAAGACCGCTATTCCCACAGGAACCTATCAAATAACCATGAATTGTAAAAGCCCAAAGTTCTCCAAGATTGATTATTATAGGGACTTTTGTGGGGGGTATATGCCACGACTGCTTCAAGTACCTGGTTTTGAAGGTGTACTGATTCATCGTGGCAATAGTGAGGACGCAACTGAAGGCTGCTTGTTAGTGGGTGACAATACCAGCAAAGGTGGCCTTTCCAATTCAAAAGTACGATGGGAAGGCTTACTGGAGAAATATCTTATACTGGCAAAAGAAAATAAAATCCCAATCACCATCAAAGTTTATACAAATTATAGCTCAAACAATTAAAATTATGAAAAGGGTGTTAAGAATCTATATGTACCTAATAACAATTGGGTCTGCATTTGTCATTCAGGGGTGTGGAAGTCCCAAGATGGAACGTTCCTATGACTTGGTGGTAGTGGAGCAAACCGACAGCGTGTATGGGGCATCTGAGTACAACGACAATAGTTCCTATATGATGGAGATAACCATCGACGTGCCAGTAAACGGCCCACAGATTCTTATTGATTCAGTGATGACATTCCTCAATAAGAAAATGTATTATTTCTGCGAGTGGTGCGCACATGAATCCAGTCTCTATGAAGATGAACGATGGGTGAAGTCTTTCCGCCCAGAGGAGGTTTTTACCAATGATGGTGAACAGTTTCTTGAAAACTATATGAAAAAATATAGGCCTCTCATTCAAGACAGCCTTTGGTGCGAATTCTTTGGAATGGATTTAAAAATAGAATCTCAAACAGAGTCGTTTGTAACGTATGCTCATGAAGATAATGCATGCGGTGCAAGCTGTAGTTCAAGGAAATACTATTATGTCTTCGACAAGCACGATGGACATATTGTGAATGAAATTATCAGCAAAGGAAATATAAAACAGTTCTTCGAAGATTATCCGGAACATTCTGGACTTCAAGGCGACTGGCTATTGGGATGGCCTGACTGGAAGTATGACGCTGAACATATCTTCAAGAACACTGACTTTGGATTGTGTTCGGATCATCTGTCAATAGTAATCACGGGCGTTGGGAACCATTATTATCTAATGGAAATCCCCTACAGCCAGATTCTTTCTTACCTTACTACTGAGGCCCAAGCATTAGTGGAAGGAATGGGTGAAGAGGCGTTTTCAACTGATGCACCGTACTATTCTGAGAATGGTGAAGTATGGATGGAGTTGGATACCGTTAATCAAGCATTGCTTGCTCATGTTGAAGTCGCAGGAGGAACGACCACAGATACGCTGACTCATTATGAGCCAGAAATGGAGATATATCCCAAGAAGGTACACTTCATCGGAATCGAAGACGAGATAGTGTATCTCTTCATTTTTTTCCCAGGGACATCTGTTATACAACGACGAAGCAATGACGTGTGTATTGGATGAAGACGGCCTCCGTCCTGCAGCTCTTTTCTCTGTGGGAAGCGAGAAAGATAGCGTAATTAGCTGTATGTGGTACGACCAATTAGTAGAGGTTAGTAATGGTTTCCCGTATGACAGCCTCGATGAGAACCGCTTTGGCATACATTACGACAGATATACCAGACGTCTTTACGCTCCTATTTTGGACAGTCACGACCCAGGTTCAGAATTTGCCAACACCAGTTGTGGGCAATATACTGGTCGTTTCGACGTGTTACGTTTTGACGGGAAGAAATTTGTCCTTGATGGGACGGATGGTGCCTGGTGGCTGCGACCAGATTTGCGCAACTACAGGCGCACCGTAAGCAATAAGAAGACTGCCGAGGGCATAAAGCAAGTTGACTTAATGCCCGATGGAACATATCGCTACAC
>JAEEGL014010979.1_pt1 | contig 30294 bp, 49 predicted proteins | sample 9134231 | NCBI WGS metagenome assembly JAEEGL01 (sample SAMN16246548, study PRJNA631951) | gut metagenome | biome: gut microbiome; feature: rumen; material: fiber-attached | host: Bos | place: Iran: Karaj | collected 2018-10 | reverse complement strand
TGTTGCTATATCTTCTTCTTCAGGATCATCTATATCAATATCATCAAGAATGTCTTCATTGAGAGAGCGTCTGAACGCTCTTCTCAAATCCTTCATTATGTTCTCGTATAATCTCTTTCTGTTCATAATTTATTCTTTATACCATTTTGGCGGATTTTCTTCAAGTGAAGAACCAAAAAACATATTACTCATATCAGTAAAATTACTTACATCCCACTTTGATATATTACCGTTAAATTGAGACCCCAAAAACATTCCACCCATATCAGTAACATTGCTAACATCCCATTTTGATATATCACCGTTAAATTTAGAAAAACTAAACATCTAACTCATATCAGTAACATTACTAACATCCCACTATGATATATCACTGTTAAATTTAGATTCCCAAAACATCTAACTCATATTAGTAACATTACTAACGTCCCACTATGATATATCACTGTTAAATTGAGAACTACAAAACATACTATTCATATCAGTAACATTACTAACGTCCCATTTTGATATGTCTCCGTTAAATTTAGAAAACTAAAACATATCACGCATATCAGTAATTTCACTGACATCAATCCAGTTCAGATTAACTTCATTGCCATAAACTTCAACTGCTGCTTTAATAGCAGCTTTCAATTCTTCAGAATTTTCTGGTTTCCAAACAGCAACATCTTTATTGATATCAATAAAATTTGGCAATAATTCTTTTTTATGATTAATTAAATCTTGAACAAGATTAGGAATTATTTCACTTCTAATTTGTTTATGCATCTTTGTTGTTATATCTTCTTCAGAATCATCTATATCAATATCATCAAGAATGTCTTCATTGAGAGAGCGTCTGAATGCTTTTCTTAAATCTTTCATTATATTCTCATATAATCTTTGTTTATTCATCATTTAAACAAAATATTATTATTTCTTTATTTATCTGTTCAATGCATATATTTCTGGATAAATTTTAACTATAATTAAGAAAAATAAATTAAAATTATAATTCATTTTATTTTCTTTTTATTACCTTTGCAAAAAAATATTTCAATATGAACAAAATATACATACAAATAACTTCAGGTCGCGGACCCGTAGAATGCTGTCGGGTCGTTGCTCTTGTTATGAGAAAATTTATAGATTCATTAAACCAAAATAACATTTCTTCAGAAATTGTAGAAGTTGAAGACGGGCCTAATTCGGGAACGTATTTCTCTGCAACAATTATGATTAATGGAAGTAACGAATCTATTATTGAATTAAAAAAAGAATGGGAAGGCTCGATATGTTGGATTTCGAAAAAGAATCCATATCGCCCTAATCATAAAAGAACCCGGTGGTTCGTAGGGATTAAATTTATTGAACCGCTAAATAGCGAAATAATTAAAGATTCAGATATCCGTTATGAGACAATGAGAGCATCCGGTCCAGGTGGACAAAATGTAAATAAGGTAGAAACTGCTGTACGGGCTATTCATATTCCGAGCGGAATTTCAGTAGTCGTATCTGATATAAGATCTCAAACTCAAAACAAAAAATTGGCGCAAGAACGTTTGCTCGCCAAATTATCTGAATTAGAAAATGAAAAACGTTCGAAAGAAGATAGAAAGATTTGGATGAATCATAACATGCTCGAACGCGGAAATGCTGTCAAAACATTTAAGGGAGATTTGTGATACTGAATATTTAAATGTTAAATAATGTTAAATTATAATTTTTTTATTATAAAAAATTTGTTTGTTTCATTTATATAATGTACCTTTGCAGACGAAATCATAAACATAAAAACAATAATGAAAGAAAAAAATTCTGAAAAGAGACAGCGTCTTATTGATGAATACTACGCATCTGATTTTAAAATCGGCGATGCTGTCCAAGTCCAGGGAAAATACTTAAACACAAATACATCAAACGATCCGGATTATTGGAACAGTTTGAATGTCGTTAACATTCACCCAGACGGAGTGCTTGAACTTCGCCGTAAAGAGTATCGTCCAAACGAATATCACGGAGAGATTAATGAAATCGACCCCAATAAAGTTGAAGTTCGAAAGGATGCGTTTGCTATCGGTGCAAATCCGTTTCCAGAAAAAAATTGGATGTCTTGTGTTAGAAACGCAGGGTTCGGTTTCACAAATATTATTTTCACAATTGAAAAAATTATAGAAAATAATAATATTGCTACTACTATGAACGGGATTGATGTAATGGAATACAATTTCAATCCATACGTAATTGACTCAAACGGAAATAAGCAATATTATCAAAGAGATTACGTTTGGACTCTGGAAGATGAACAAGCTTTCATTGAGTCTATTTACAATAATCTCAATTTGGGAACGATTGTTTGCAGAAAACGCTCTTACGATTATTTAAAAACCGAAACAAAAGCGGGAAACAAGGAAGTCGCATGTTTTGACATCGTTGACGGAAAGCAGCGTTTACATACTCTGATGCGTTTTATTAACAACGAATTCCCCGATATGCACGGAAATTATTATAATGATTTCTCTTCTATGGCAAGACGAATGTTCGAAGACGAACCATCCGGTATGAACATAATGCAAATCGAAGAACGTGCCACAGACGAAGAGACTCTTCGTGTATTTATGAATATCAATTATTCCGGTAAACCGATGTCAAAAGAACATTTGGACTATGTTCTTTCGTTATATAAAAAATTATAAACAATCATATAATAAAAAATTATGAAAATTAAAGATTTGTTTGAACGTGTCATTAACATTCTGAACGACAATTTTTATTCTATCATAACCAAGATAGATAATATATTCGTTTCGGCAAAAGAATTAAAAACATCAATAGACAAAATCAAAAACGACGTTTATAACATTTGGAATTCTCTTCAGAGCAATCTCGGCCGACATCGGGGGACTCACTATGTTCTCATTAATCCCAGAGGAGAACTGAATGATTACTTTTTTAATGACGATAACCCGGATTCTGAACTTAAAGAGTTTCACTCTGAGGCAGACATCAAAGTCGGAGAAACTATATATGCAGTTAACAATTATTACGAAGAAGCTACATTTGAAGTTAAAGAACGCATCTACAGTCCGAGCCGGCATATAATGTTTTTAAAAGTCGAAAAAACAAGCGGAGCACAACAAAAAGCAGACTGGTGGATAAACAGAGATTACTTCAATTTCAGATATTTTGTCATTAAAAAATTAGATGACAATCATACTCTGAATCTTGCTAAAAATTACTACAAACGCACATTTTTCCGCGGCGAAGAAAATACTTTTAATGAAGAATTCGAAAAGAATAAAGAAGTTTCTTTAATTGCCGTAATTGTTGAAATGATTGAAGATGCTCACAGAACTATTCTTGATCACCAATGTTTAGTTTACAAAGTATCAGAAATCGTATATGAGCATTTCAACAAAAAATGGAAAAGACCATCAAGATATAATTTTTCAGATTTCTAATTTTAATTGTTTTGCTTATGACAAAAGAAGAAATGCTTAATGAGTATTATTTCAAAGATAACGAAAACAATTACAAAGAAGCCCAACGTCTAATTAAAGAAGCAATGCAAAAAGGCGAAAAGTGGCTGTATCTTCCAGGAAAAAATAACGCTGACGAGTTTAATTGGGTCGCCACTCCGCAAACAATCAACCGTTTAAAAGAAGACGGATTCGATATTGACAAAATTTGGGATCCTTATGAATATTGGTCTGTTGAATGGGACAATTAATTAAATAAGAAGTCTGAACAATTTAAAGTTCAGACTTCTTATTTTTTATTTTGATTTCAACTGGAGTCGGTTCTATATCTTCAAAATCAATCGCTATAAACTCAGGAGACGATTTAATATAGCATTGTCCTTTAAGAGAATGCCATCTGTTCTTTTTATAAACATTAAAATGTCTTTGGATATAATCGTCCCAATCTTTCACTCGTTTTGGTTTGGAGTGATGTAAAACAAAACGAGAATCTTCGGTTTTTGTTACCCAAAGATCTTGATAGCGTTTTTCATCGGCTTGCGGAACAAATAATTCAACTTCTATCATTGTCAAATTATTATTTGACGGCGATAACGTTTCTGAACCTGGAAATTCATTTATTCTGAAAATATGTCCATATTGGAAAATCGGAAAATCCGAATGTTTTCTCTCATAATGTCCTATAGAGAATCCGCTATCTGTAAATCTATCAAGAGTCCATAATTTTCTCTTTGAGAAATTGCGTGGCTTTCTTTGATGTAACAACAAATGACCGTTTTGACTTCTTGTTAAGTATAATGTTGCCATAATTTAAAATTAAACGTAGATTTATGTTTCTGAATGTTTAGAATTATTCAACGAACGATTAAATATTTCTAATAAATCGCTAAAAGTATATTGTGAAAGTTTTTCCACATTCATACGTTCTTGAATAAACGCGCAAAACTTATGAGAATATTCAGAATCACCGAACTCAGTTATAATTTTAAAAATTAAACCATTTCCAATATCATATTTGTTATGATATTCTATAACTAATGGGTTATGTTTATGCTCAATAGTTCCGCGTCTAATTTTTCTATTAATCGTCGTCATTGATAATTATAAATTAACGAAATTTTCTATCCGGATGTATAACGTTATTACATTGCAAAGATGAAATTTCTCCACGAAGATATTTCCAACAATACCAATATTTTTTTAAACGTTTCTGTTCATAGTCTTCAAACTTTTTCAAACGCTTAATGTCCATATTATCTTGGAGATCATATATTTTGACAAGTTTGGCAATATCATTTTTAGAAACTCGCTCAATAAAATCGAAATAATATTGTTCGTCTTTTCTTCTTGTAATTGCAACAACGGCTTCAATAATTTCTTCATCAAAACCATTCTCTCTTAATATGTCTTCTGTACATTCTGTATCTTCTAATATATCATGCAATAATGCTACGATAGCAGCTTTATCATAAAATATAGACAAAGTAGAATGAGGATCAGAACATTTTAATTTCTTTTCTTTGATAATTTCGTTTTCAATTCTGTTCATATGTCCCACATACGGATGTCCGCCGGCATCTACTTTGTCAGAAAAATATTTGTCTATAAGTTTAATTGCAGAACGCTGCATTGTTTTAATTTCGTCAGCCATATCTTTAAGTTTTATTTGCAAAAATACAAATTATTTTTTTAATTATACTATTTAAACAAAAAAATGTTCAACAACTATGAAGTTATTGAACATTTTGTATATGATTTAAACATTTTAATTAAGAGATTTCTTCAGTTTCTGAAACTTCAATCTTATTATTATCTATTACACTCGAATCAATTGTATTATAAATCTTCTTTTTTATAGTTTGTCTGGTAGTCGTCGAACCGTCAGAGTTAGTTATATTAGAAACAGTAACTTTATTTCCGCCGAATGATGACGTAATTGAACGAACTCCAAGAAGACCAACAGATATTCCGTAATATGTAAGAACGCTTTCAATAAGAGAAATAACAACAGCAGACTCAATTGATTTTATTGCACATAGAATAACTAAACTAACGAGCAATATCGCAGTTATAATCGCACCGAGTCCGGAAACAAAAAGAATAATAGATGTTTTTCCTGTCTGTTCTGAAGAGAACATTTCTTTCCATCCAAACTGCTTCGGATTGAATTGTTGAGAAGTTGTCTAAATAGAAGTATCAATTAATTGTTGCTTGTTGTTCGTTTTCATTAAAATAAATAACTGTTTTCTTTTATTTATCCGAACAGCAATTTTTTATTTCTCTTGCATTAAATCAATAGTTTTCTGTATCATCTCTTCAACTTCGCTGAGATCTTTTGATTTGACATTTGTAACCTGGCTGATTGTAGTTTTCTCTGTTGATGGATCTGGCAAAATAATGAACTTAACTGTATCGTCAAAATAATTATGCAACTTTATATCTAATTGCGTCATATATTCTATTGCTCGAATGTTGCTAAATTTTTTAATTCCGAGACTAACGAATAAAATCAATTTCTTATAATCTTTCATATCAAGGGTTTTATTTTAAATGTGATGTTTTTTCTATTAGAAACTGTTTCTTTCTTTGATTGTTCTTCTGTTCTATCAACGACATCAGAAGCGAAAATATTATTTTCTTTGCTTTTGCTACTTCTCTTCACATCTGAATTCAATTGTTCTGGAAAATCTTTTTCCAAATCTTTACGAAGTTTTTCCAAATCATTTAAATACATATCTTCAATAGCAGTCGCTTTGACATATTCTATTTCAGCGTGTATTTCTTTAAGTTTCTTCATAAGTTCTTCTTTTTCTTCATTTGTCAATTTGGAAATTTCAACGCTCAAAACATTATATGGCAATTTCTCTTTATCAAGATCTTTCTTTACGTCTTCTTTCTTCCTGTTTTGAATTTTTATTTTTCCGGAATTAACCAATTCTATGAATTTACATAAATTTGAATTGTCTTCATATCTCTTTTCAAGAACACTAACCATTCTGTCTTTTCTGACTTGATATTTAGTCAATCTCCACTTCACAAAATGTTCTGTCAATTCTTCTGGAGTTTCAAAATATATTAATTTTCCCTTTTCGTCAAGAACATTTAAAATATTTTTATCAACTAATTTAGTCAACATTAACATTGATTCCAAATCTTTTATTTTTTCTGGCTGCGTTAGTGCTGTCAATTTTCCCGGCGCAAATATGATTCTATAATCAATATGGCCATCCTGAGAAAAGTTTTTCCAATCTCTGATTCTTCCGCTATCTGCCAAATCATTTAGTGCTTCTTCAAATGCTTTATAAGTTACACCATATGGCATATCTATGATTTTTACAACATTATTTTTTAAATCAATATTGTATTCTCCTTTAGATGTCCACCTGTGTGTTTTTTCACTGTATATGAAATTCTTTTGCTTAATTCCTTTTACATATGGTTCAAGTTGTCTGTTTGTGTGACCCTTTTTAATGACATCAACACAAGCATCAATAACACCAAGCGGATTCAATGGAACTGCATTCAAAAATTTGTATCCAGGAGCCAATCCCTATTGAGCAGACACTACGACTAATGGAATTATCGGCAAAAAATTATACGGTTCAAGAACTTCTCCTTCATCTTCTACATATTCAAGAAGATCCCAATCTGTCTTTAAAATTTTTGAATATTTTGACAGTTTAACTGACAAGTAACGGGGACTGGACTTTGCATTCGGACATCTTAATGTACCGTGCTAACCGACAATCTCTAATAAATTCAAATTATCTGTAAAATCAGCACCCCTTGTGAATATAGCATCATGAAGCCCGGAATCACCGTGCGGGTATAATGTTTTTTCAAATACGCTACCGCTCAAAGATAAAAATTTAACTTCATCTCCGTTTTTTGTGGGACCAACAAATGCCGAATACATCACTTTACGGCCGGAAATCTTTAACCCGTCACACAGAGATGGGCACGCACGAGAGCGTATTATATATTTGGCGCATTCTTTATAATCGCTATCAAGAAATTCTGAAATTGTTCTTATTTTATATTGTGCTATACTCTATAGCAAATGTCCATCTAAAGAAGAACGTCTGCCATTTCTATTAAAAATCGGCATATTTGAAATTTAATAATTTTTAAATTATACATTGAAAACAAAAGAAAGTTTCCATGAATAAATAGAATATATGAGAAAGATTTTAATTTTAACGTCTGTTTTAAGAAGTCAACTCGAATCCGGACTCTGGAATTCGTTGAAAAATATGTATGATGATTACTTCAAAGACCATAGATATAATAATATACGTTTTTACGGATATTGTTCAATGAACGACGAGGAAAGATACTTGAGCCCGCATGATACACTCGGTTATATTGATGTTGATAATAAACTCGTTCTACTTCCACAAGGAGATGATTTATTTTCATCATATGACAGAAGTCGTGCGACAATGAGAACTCTTGTACAACATTTAAGAGAAGCTGATTATGTTTTATTTACAAATTGCACAACATATATCAATATCCCCTTATTAAACGACTTCGTCCAAGCACTTGACGAAGAAGACTTAAAAATTTATTGCGGCAGAGTAATTTCGTCAAAATATATGTCTGGTCCATATCAATGGTGCTTTTATGGAGAAGGTAGCGGAATTTTATTAAGACGCCCCTGGATAACTTTCATTCTTGATAATGCGTGGAGAAAGCATATTATAGAAAATGATCATGTCAATGCTTCGAAAAAATGGGAATTCTATAAGAGAAATGTCACTGATACTGCAATTGGTTGTCTTGTTAATGATTTTCTTATATCTGATGATACTGCAAATTGTCTTAGTTTTCTTGAAATTCATGAAGCAGTTATTCGTTGGGAGTCCGTCGATCACACATTATATTGGCAAGACTGGGGACAAGATAAATGGGATTAGGAAGAACCACAGGTTTGGCCCATAATGTTATCAATTGATTGCAGAAGCGATGATGATGAAGATACGGTAAAAATTTTAAACGAAGTTCATAAAGAAATCATAAACTATTATAAAGAAAACGATTATCATACAAATATGAGATACATTGAAGCATACGTAGAGAATCCGCAAACACCGATAATAACACAATCTCTTGATAAACCGGAGTGTTGTATTGATGATTACGAAAAGGTGCCGTTTGATGATTATCACAAATGGCTTGAAGAAAACAGTGATATTCCGAACTTAAAAGTAGACGAAAACGGTCATCTCGTAGAAGTTCCGGAAGAACAAAAACACAGAAGAAGTTATATTAACCAGTGGGGACAGGAAATCCCGGAGGGTATGACTTATGCAGAATATTTTAATATTCCTTTCTGGGATCACAAATGTTGGTATCGTCATCCCTGGGCCGGAGAGAACTTCTGCGGTTGCTGTCAAAGCGAACAGTTAGTTTATCCGGAAGGAAGTCCAAGCCATGTTCATGACGGAACTGAAGAATGTGGTTGCAGCAAAAGCGATTGCGGTTGCGACTGCGACAAATCATCTAAAGATAGCAGCAGTGGCGAAGGAAGCAAAGGAAAAGATTCAAGTTGTGGTTGTTTCTATTGGGAGTTAATATAATGAGGGAAAAACTTTATTTAAATGAAGATTTATTAGACGATTTAAATGATATAGATATGTTGGGTGACGACAATTCTATCATAAATCGTATGACTAATAACTGTAATAATTTAGATAATTATAAATACGTTATCCAATTCAATATATCTGTACCGAAAAATCGAAAACCGAAATGGTATACGACTAAAATTAAACAATTCGAAAAAAACTTATTTTACTTTTTAAATTTTTCTCCATTCATTATAGCAGCATCAAGCGATGATATTTATTACGCTTGTAATTATTACAATTAGACAACAAGATTTATCAATGATGATAAATTTGAAATTGGCATTGTTGATGATGTAAAAATTGCATATAACAAAAATATTTTTGAAGAACCGGATGCTGCAATTACAAATACTTCAGATATTTCATTTCAAGTCAGTTTTAATATGAATTGTGAAACTATAGCAAAATTCTATAAAACATTATATGATATTTTAAGAGCATTTGACATAAGCGGAAAAAAATTTTTTCCAAGTATGCCTTTAAACGACCCATTTACAATAATTTTAAAAAATGATTCAAGTGAAGTAAAAATTTCTACATCTAAACTAACAGACATTAAAACATTTTCTAATTATACAGATAGACACATAATTGAATATTATCGTGTATTACATCCGGAATTACCGCCAAAAGATATAAGAAAAGAATATAACGCTTTTAAAAAGACTAAATACAAACAAATCATTCCAAACGACTTAAGAAAAACACTCATTGTACTTTAGTTATGGGAACATAATATACACATTTCATTATTAAAAAATGAAAACCAAGTTAATATAAAATTATCTTCAGATAAAATATGGGAGCTTAATAAAAGTACTTTTATTATAGAGAATTACTTATTAAATTCTCCATATGATATACAAATTCACGGTGGAAAAGAGTATTCTTTAGAAATGTCTTTTAGAGGATATGATTCGAATATGATTGATCGTGGACTGCAATACGAAATAAAACAAATAAGAAAGTTTTTGAATCATACTGACGGTTGTAATAAACTTGTTATAAAATTAGATTTAGATATAGATAAAATAAATGAACTGGACGGTCAAACTATTGATATTACAAATTTTTTTCCTGGATATGAAATAAGAGCAGAACAAATCATTAAAAGAAAATATAAAAATTAGAACAAAAGTTCATATACAACCAAAATAATTCACATTATTGATTCTTATGGGACACACAAATTTAAATACGACATAGCGTTATTATAAAATTTTTGAAGATTTACTAGATGATTTAGAGTCTTCTGATGCTTTTTCACAAGAAGACTCTAATATTTTAACAAAATTATCTAATAACGCCAATACAACTATTGAAGATATAGATAATTTTCCATTCTTGATACAATTCAAAATCAATCATATTGATTTAAAATATCGCGTTTCAAATGAAGATTTTTTATAGCGTTTAAAATTATTCAATGATTATTTATGTCAATATAATTACTTTCAATTTGTTGACAGTATGTCTCAACTTTTATATATAATAAAAGATAATGGAAAACTAAATTATACATACTTTGATGCTTTAAAAGAAGATGACTCTACTTATTTTCAATTTAATGATTTAGATTTTTATAGCAACGAAGATTTAATAAAAAACCGTGTGACAGAAAATACCCAATTTAATGTCATTATGGGCATTAAATTTAACAACAACTTTCTAAATTACAACAATTTAATAAGATTTGTAAAACGAACATATCAAATAATTAAAAAAAGTATATCTATTTCTTTTCCAAAAGCAAATTTTGCAAAAATATATATTTTTAGGAAATATGATGATAACCATATAAAAGAAGAAAGTTTCGAGGGTCGCAGATTTCTTGATTTTATAAACGCACTTGACACAACTACAATAAGAAATTCTTACGAAAAATTGCAAAAAATCTTCTTTAAATATGCTAATCAACAAACTACCGATCAAGTATTTCAACAAAATAATCAAAAATACTCTACTTTTGCTCAATTGATTATAAAAGAATTAAATCTTGATGAAAAAAGATTTATTTTTGATGATACTAAATATGCATTTTTTGTCTATATTCCAGTAAATCAAAAATTGTCTATATCATCATTTCAAATGAAAAACATTTTTAATTACAAAAAGAAATACAATAAAAACTTTATTTTAAATGATGGAGGAACTTTAAATCTTATTATTTATTATTTGGAGGATAAAAGTTACCTTACTGATGATAACACTATTTTAGGAAATCAAACAATGTTATTATATGATTTTCTTAATAACTGTCTTGAGTCAAACTGTAATCATTTAACTTTAAAAATATGGTATGTAAAAACTAAAGAACCGATTGATTTGACGAAATTTTTTATTAAAGACCTTAAAATTATATTTAAAGAAATAAAATAGGATTCAGACGACCAGGGAAAACGTTATATACCAGAAATAAAATTTTTACAGAAGCCGCAAAAAATGAAAATAATAGACAATACGAAATATGACAATATATAAATTAATATACAAAACTGCCCAAATTATAGAAGGTTACTGCAAATGGTTATATGATGTCATAACGAAAAGCGGAAGTGTGTACTCTATAAAAAGATTGCTAATATGTCAAGAATGCGAATTCAGCAAAAGGGGAATTTGCAGCAAATGCGGATGCATCATCAAAGCAAAAGTTCGCGTTAAATATATGCTTGATGAAGAAGAAAAAAGTATAGAAGGTTGTCCGGAAAGAAAGTGGTGATTAAAAGAGTGCTTTGAATTTATACTCGTTTTTATTCGATTTCTTTTTCGTTTTATTTGTTTTGGGTTCACTGGATGAATGTCTATCCAAAGAAACTTCAATAACATTCTCTTTTTCTTCTTTTTTCTGAACAGAATTCTCTACAAATGATTTTGATTCAATTGAATCATTATAATTAACATCAACGGGTTGACGCTTTGTTCTCGAAATCTTCAACTCTCGATTTATTTTATCATCATTGAATATGCGAGTTGATGTCGCAATGCTCGGATTTTTTTCAGCAGTCGGATATTCAAACATCAAAGTATCAAATGCTTCATCAAACACTATAAAATTCGCACAAACTGTCTTTGCTCCAGTTATGTCATACAACTTATAATTACCACAAGACTCTGCATCGAAACCAATTGATTCTGCATTTCCGTTATAATCTACAATAAATTTCATCATAGAAAGAACGAGATCAATAACGGGTTTCATCGTATTTACATAATTTCCGTTTATGATTAAAGTAAACCCGGTCAAACTTCCCATGGGTCCAAAATATACAATACGTTCTCCGAATACTGGATGTTTATGTAAAAAATATCTTCCGAAATGTTCTATTGTATGAGAAATTTCCGGGCTCATAGCATCTTCAAAATTCGGACGTTTTACTCTAATATCAAATGTAGTCAAAGTTTCACTTCCCATCACATATGAATTAGAAACATATATTCCTGGGACAAGACGCATATGATCTACTTTTGGAGAATTAGTGTGTATCATAAATTAAAATTATATATCATTAAAAGTGTCTTCTTTATCTTATCTTATTTAAATAATCTTTATTTTTTTCAATTTTATCTTTTGTATTTTCAATTGATTTTTTTATATCTTCTTGTTTCTTTTTTAATTCATTATATTTTTCTTCATCGTGTTTAATATAACCAAATTTAACTAATTCAAAATACGTTTTATCAGTTAATAGATAATAAATTGATTTATATTCACCCGCAAAATATACATTAGTTATAATTTTTGTATTACGTGTAAATTCTGGTGGAATAGAATATATGCGCTTATTCCATTTATCTTGAGGACACCCGTAATAAATATTTAAAAATATTTTTGGAAATAATTCAGATATTTCTTTAATAGTTAAAGGATTATCATTTTTATAGTCTATATAATCATATTCAGTTCTATCTTTGAATACCCCTGGCCAAACTTCAACATTGTGTACTCTCTTATTACAATACCAATGACATCTTACGAAAATATTATAATCTCTTAAATCTTGTTCAAGCCATTTAAGTTCATCTTTTAGAATATGAATATCATCTTTTGTTCTTTCCCTTTCATATGTATAATCATCCAATTTACGACCGCAAAATGGGCAATATTCAATTTTAATGTAGTTTGGTTTAGAATTGAATGCATTTTCATTATCACAATCTAATCCTTCTTCTTCATAATAACAATCAGATTCTGTTCTATATGAACCGCCACATGCTATTGACAACATATTTCCTTTCATTTGAACGCTACCAAAGACATTTACTCCCTGATATTGTCCAAAAGAAATCTTCATACTTTTATAATTGTCATAAGAGACTAAAGTATTAGCTTTAATTTTTTCGCAATATTCGCACATATTTTATTAAAGAAATAAACATTAATCTTATTTATAGAAAATTACTTTATAATGTATTGCTTTTTGCTAATTCAATAAGTTTTTCATAATATAACAAATGGGGTTTAGATGTACGATTCTTAATTTCATCATAAGTCACCCATTCATATTTCACAATTTCGGGTTTTCCGTTCGGGCATAAATTCGAAAAACATACGTCCGGATTAATATTTGGATAATGAAGTCCGAATGCAAATACTTTCTTTTGAGAATTTTGTCTAACCCATCCCAATGGTATTAACATTTGCATATTACAATCATTCATAGGTAATCCGCTTTCTTCTTTGAATTCGCGGATTGCTGTATCTTCAATATTTTCTCCGTCTTCTATTCCGCCTTTGAGAAAAGCAGCGTAATCAGAATTTTCCCAAGGACGGCCGACAAAAAATTCAAGTTCATCTGTTTTTCGACCGTCTGATGATACTCTGTTTCTAAACGGAATAATTCCTGCTGATTTTTGTAACATATGCTTTTGCTTTATTTGTTCTTTAATTTTGAAAACAGCGCAAGTCGTTTCAATGATTGAATTGTAATCAATTCTTCAACAAGATTGTTTGGTATATCATTGACTTTAATATATTGATTATCTGACGGAGACCATACACAAGTACAGTCTACTTTAGACAAAATAGAAATTATTTCATCCAACAATTCTAAAGGAATATTTACAGTCATTTCTTCTGACTGTTTCCCGTCCTTTTTATTTTTGCTTTCTTTAAAATTGAAATTCATATATATGTCAATTTTTAATTTGGTTAAAATTGTATTTTATTTTTCTAATTTAGTCTATATTTTCTAATAAAATAATCGTTTAAGAAATCAAATTGACTGTTTTTTGATCGATTTTAGATTCCATAGTAAATGTTGCAATCATGTCTGCCTGAGCAACTAAAAGAACGATGGGATATCTGTCTAATGAATCCATAAGAGGTTTATATTCATATGTATTTGTCGGATTAGTCAAAAACGCATCACAATTAAACATATGATACAAAATTGCACATACTTCATCTGCTTTTAAAAACATATAGTATTGTATCAAAAGACAAGATTTTGAACCGTGACCCCAGGGAAGAGGGTCGTCAATCTTATATGACATATAACTATGCCACTTGTTATCATCGTTTTTAAACCACTTAACTTCTTCTTTGTATATGTTCGCTTTACATAAATCGTGCAAAAGCGTAACAATAATCAGCGAATCGTCTGAAATTTCTGAAATATTCTTTTCGGGCAAAGCGACACTTTCATATACTCCTTTTAATTTTACAGCAGCATGATATACATTCAAAGAATGTGATAATAGACCGCCCGGAAAACAACCGTGATAACCTTGAGATGCGGGAGCTACAAAAAAATCAGTTTGATTTACCATCCAATCAATAAGATTGTCTATTCCAGGTCTTCCGGTTGACTTAAGCAATGAAATAAACTCTTCTTTCATTTCAGACAATTGTTCCTGTGTAAATACTCCGCTCATACAAATAATTTTTAATTTGGTTTATAAATTTAAGTTTCAACTATTATATGTTCTTTTCTTTGTTTAGTTTCTTTAAAAATGCATTATTTTTGAAAAATAAGATAAATAAAAAAATATTTGGCAGCAAAAATGGCTTGGGACATCAATAAAGCAGTATACGCATTAAACAGCAATGCTGCAAGCACTGCAAAACATCAATGTGCAAAATATGTGCGTATGGCAATAGAAGCTGGTGGGTTATCAACAGACGGTCGTCCATCTTCTGCATATAAATATCAATGGTATCTCCCGACGATTGGATTTAATGAAATTACTCAACTCGGAAATAGAGAATAGCAATCACAATGGTCGTCTTCTAGTGCAAAATCTGGAGATATTGCTGTAATGGAACACGGAGTACACGGACATATTTGTATGTGGAACGGTTCCAGATGGGTTAGCGACTTTTTCCAAAACAATATGTGGGTGTATTCCGGAAACGGAACGTGCCATATATTTAGATATACCGGCGAAATCAATAATACCAAAATGCCTACATATACTCCACCCTGGCAACGGCCGGATAATACCGGAGATTCCGGAACAAGTGTTTATAGTTCACCATCCGGAAATCAATTAAGTGGAGAAATGGCTTCTACAACATACGACGGCGGAGAAGCGAATTAGGAAAGAACACGCATATATAAAGCAACAAATCCAACTCTATTACTTGATGAAATGTCTATGCCAATGAGTCCGCTCGGTGGCGATGACGATGAAGGAAGCATTGATTATAGCAATCAGGCAAATTCGCAATAGGGAGAAGCAAACGGAAATTCAACTCCAACTGGAGTGTAAATAAATGGACATTTTAGACGAATTATATGATACTATATGTGACGAAGAAGAAACGTCAAATGTATAGAAAATTATAGATGCAGAAGCAGATACTTTCGAAGGAAATATCGGCGACGTTTGTTTTTATAATGTTGTCAACAATTCATTTGATTTAGCAAGCGCAAAAGATTATACAAAATATGATGCTAATTTATTAAAAGACTGGAAATCTATAATCCTGGGAATTGCTCTCAATGAAGACGAAAAGACGAAAACTTTTGATATTCTGATGGCCGGGTTCTTAATGGCAAAACCTTTAGAAATTCCATATAAATACAACCAATAGGACAAACGCCCTTATATTAGAGCATATGCATTTAATATGTTTTAGAGATACGTTTCTGCATTTTTTAAACAATGTCCTGGATATAAAGAATTTCTGAATCTTGATATTACAATGCCCACTGCATCTGATATGTTGAAAATCCAAAAATTTAGTAATGAAATATTCGATTCTTTGGAAGTAGTTGCAGATCAAGAAAAGTTTAAAGAATTTGTTGACCGTTTGTTCAATAACTATATATATGTACGACACACGAATAAAAAAATATATCAAATGAAAATCAGCAAAAACAAAGACGAATAGCCGGATATACAAATACCGTCAGCCGATATATCTGCGGATTTCTTATGCGTTTTCAGAAATGTTGACATATTCGGAAAATATACAAATAACAAACTTGAAAATAATTTAGAAGAAGATGAGTTGGTTTATTTTAAATGAAAATAACGATTTAAATTACGGTTTTAGAGAATTCATTAACGAATGTTTACATCCGGAAGCATTTTCCGGAAAAATACCAGTTAGACCGAAAACAAATATAAATGTTGATAACGAAGAAGAATAGAATGTGAATCAATTACAAATTGGAATTGGTTTAATATATGATTCTGTACATGATACTGTTGATATTTTCAACGAACATAAATATGATTTTTATGAAAAACGATATGTTATGCTCGGTTCAGTCTTCAATATATCAAAAAATGAAGTTAAATGTTTAAGTCCTTATTTCATAAAAGTTTCATTCAATCCGAAAAAATTTAACACATAGGAAGAATTTTCAAAACAAATCAAAGAAACTATAAAACAATATACTGAACCGATAATTCAGAAAATCGGAGGAAATGATATTAAAGCAGAAACACTGAAAGAATATGATATAAAAAACATTAACGAACATCTTCCGGAAATTGCAAAAACACTCAGAAATTTGTCATCTTATATATAGTTTCACGAAGATATTGACAATTTGTTAATCAATGAAACGTCTATAATAAACAATGATTCATTTTTAATGAATTCTTTTGGTCCGGAATATTTTTCTTCTCTTGATATTAATTATAATTCTGAATTAGAAGCCCAAAGCGAATATAAACAGTTAAGCAATGAAGAATTTTACAATTGCAATATGGGAATAATTAATGCAAATGAAGATGATATAAAAGAAGAAATGCATCCCATCGAACATAAAGAAGAAGAAAGAAAACCGGCAAACGAAATATACAGCTTTGACACATTGTTCAAAAAACGTTTCAACCGAGCAGATTGGTTCGAATGTTTTATCCCTGTAATCTTAAAAATTAAAATAAGTTAATCAAACAGCGGTTGAGTTATAATCACCGGAAGTTTTCCGCGATCTCTTAAATAAGTCAATCTTGAACAGAATTCTTGAGTTGTTAAAACTGTTTCCGAACGTTTGTTTTTACCAATAGAATGCGTTAACGTCGCATTTCCAGTTGCTTCCAAAGCTTTTCTGAACTTTGCATTTTCATATAATGCGTTATATGCTCGATTTAACAAATTCTGATAATCTTCAGAATCTCGTTTGTATGTTTTACCGTTCCAATATAATTCCTATTTTTGAAACCACTTCTTTTTCTTTCCTTTAAACTTTGCTGCTTTACCAACTAAAGTACAGACATATTTCTACATTTCAACAGATTCGAACTTCAAACTTTGAAGAAAGCCTTCCATTGAATTGCAAGTCACACCATCAATTATAAATGGATGTGGAGAAAAATTACTCAACGTCCCTGCCGGAAATCCATTACTACTACCAATATCCATAACTTATAAAAAACAAATTATAAATTAAAACCTTTTTATTTATTATACAGTATAAAACTACTATATTCTAAAAAATCAAAAATAAATTAAACAAAACGAGAATCTTAAGGTAAAATAAATAAATACATTATTAAACATAAAACGCTTACTTATCAGACATTATATATGGAAACTGATTCAACAACAAAAGAAGAAAAAAGAAGCAAAAGTTTTAATAAAGACCGCTATTGTACTCTAAATCAATACGCTGCATATTTCGGAGTAACAACGCGAACAGCATATAATCATTTTTATAACGGCCGTCTGAAAGGTGCATTTAAAGACATTGGCGGTACAAATAGGATTCTCGTTCCGATTGAATATATTAAAACAAGTCCGAATCCTAATGTAACAATATATGCTACAGTTCCCTATAATATAGAAAATAAACGACAAGAACTTGAAAAAGAAGTATTGAAGTTAAAAAAATATTGTTCAGCAAAATGTTATCGGGTACAGGATATTATTACTGAATATTCATATGGAATTTTTGAAGAGCGTCCCAAACTTATGACGTTGTTAAAAAATCGTTATGTAAAACATATCGTAGCGACAAATAAAAGTTCTATAAATCGTTTCTCTTTTGATTTTATTAGTGCAATTATGGAAGCAGACGGAAGAGAACTTGAAATAATCACATCCAAAGAAACTGACAATTCTATATTTAAAAAAGATCTTACGGATACAATTTACGTAGTATGTAAAAAACTCGGCACAAAAGAAATATCATATGAAGATGTCAGACGTTCGATGGTCGCTTTGGGTATAGCCGAAAGAAAAAACGTCAAAGTTAAAAAGAAAAAGAAGAAACAAAAATAATTCAAATATTCTCAATTTCTCAAATTTTTAGATAAATAAAGAAATTGTCAATCGAATTTAATGGCAAAGAAATATATATTAAGAAGTTTCAATCCTGGAAAAAAGGAACATAACAAAGTAAACGCTCTTATAAATTTAAGTGCATTGGGACTTAATGCTCAGTAGAGTGTAATAAGATAGTCTATTGCAAAAGGCGCATCAGAAACGTCATTAAACAATAATTATTCTCAAACTTTATATCCGTATGACGAAGATATTTTAACGACTCCGTTTTAGAAATATAAAGATGTCACAAAAACTCATTCTAATTCATACGCTTATTTTGATTTAAGTTATCCGCAAAGAGTTGAATATCTTCGTTAGTTCTCACAACATCGAATGATTGATCACGTGTTACAAGTTATTTGTGATGAATCAATCGTATGTGACACAAATGGTTATTTTGCTTATCTTGATACAGACCGTTTGCGTACTAATATCAATTCAAATAGCGAATATGCCGGCAGTATAATTAACGATTGCGACAAAGCGTTCAAGTAGGTTTACTCAATGTTCGGTTGGGATAAAAATATGGGTGCCTGGCATATGTATAAGAAATTTCTTATAGAAGGTTATCTTGCTTTTGAAATTATATACAATGACCTTGAAAATCCGAAAGACATTATAGGTTTCAAATATCTGGACCCCGCTACACTCGAACCCGCTATAGAGTTAACAAGCGACGGACGAGAAATCAAAGTTTGGTATCAAAACCGCGGAGAAAGCGATCAACGTATGATTCCGGATACCAATATGATTTATATATCATGGCCAAGTGATATGATAGGAGATTCATCCAGAGTGTCGTATTTGGAGGGTTTGACTCGTTCTTATAATATGTTATCTCAAATTGAAAATTCTCGTTTGATTTGGAATATACAAAATGCATAGAAACGTGTTAAAGTAATCGTTCCGGTTGGTGAACTTTCACCATTTAAAGCAGATACTTTAATGAATGAAATTAAAGCAGAATGGAACGAAGAAACTTATGTAGACGATGTAAGCGGCGAACTTGTAGTTAACGGTATTCCGAAATTCTCATTCACTAAAACATATTTCTTCCCACAACGTTCATCTGGTAATGTTACTCTCGAAGAAATGGGCGTAGAAGGATATGATTTAAGCAGCATTGAACCTATTAAATATTTTTGGCGTCGTTTTATTCTCGAAACGCAGTTGCCACCAAACCGTTTTATGATTGACCCGTCGGCTGATTCAAATCATCCTTTGACAAGCGACGATTCAAACATCACTCGTGAAGAATATCAGTTCTCAAGATTTATCAACAGAATACGTGCTATATTCAGAGAAATCTTACTTAAACCAGTATGGATACAAATCTGTCTTTGGCATCCAAAACTTGCTAAAAGTGAATATTTGAAACAATCATTGGGAATTATCTATAATGAAGAAAACATATTCACTGAAGCAAAAGAACGTGTGATGTTGAAACAACAAGCAGATATTGTATCAACATTAGCACAAATGGTAGATTCTCATAATCAACCGATATTCTCTACAGAATTCCTCGTTAAGAAATTCTTACACTTCAGCGACGATGATTATGCTTTGAATAAAAAATATCTCGAAGGTGAAATTATAGAACAAATAGAAAAAGCAAAGAAAATTAAGGATCACAAACAGTGGATTGCAGATCATCAACAAGAATAGGCACCACAACCGGGTCAAGACGAAAATGGCGGCGGAGCAACAATGCCTAATATGGACTTCGGCGGCGGAGGTGGCGGAGACTTCGGCGGTGGAGGAGAAGCTGGTCCCGGTCCGGAAGACTTCGGTGATATTGGCGGTGGAGGAGATGCTGGAGGAGACTTCGCTTGATAAAACGCTATACAATTAATTTATAAAATATGAAGAAAGAACAAGAAATGGTTTTCGGAACCGGATGTATACAATCTACATTAGACGGTACTGAACATATATTTAACATAGAAGAAGAAAACAGGTTCGATTTACCGAATGAGTTGTCATGGCAAGAAAGTATGCCACCAGTAAGAAATCAAGGATTATCTACAACTTGTGTGTGTTAGTCTTTAACTAGTGTATTAGATTTTTACCATAATGCTGAAGTTGGAACTCCCGGAATATGCAACAATTATAGCATAAATGAATTATACAGCATTAGAGCAGATAAAAATGCTCCGGGTATGAGTTTTAAAGAAGCGTTGCATTATTTGCGTCACAATGGATTAAATGGTCAAAAAATTAATTCTTATTCTAAAATAGAGAATTGGAATTTGGCTAAATACGCAATTATGATGTTCGGTCCGATTGTCGCCGGCTTCCCAGTATATTCCGGAAGTAATCCCGAATTTTGGAAAAAACGCGGTTTCTTTCAAGGTGGACATGCTGTAACACTCGTCGGTTACGATAAAACCGGTTTCATTATTAGAAACTCATGGGGAACAATGTGGGGTAACAAAGGACACGTACACATTTCATACGATGATTTTCAAAACAATTGCTTTGAAGCGTGGACAATAACTATATAATTTTTTTAATTTAAATTATGAAACAAGCAGACATTTCTCAACAATTGGGTTCACTCATTAATAAAACCCAAGGCATATATACAACAGTTGATGCTGATGAAGCACTTCCAAGCGAATTGAAAGATCCAGATCCTCTATTTGAAATTAATTATAATGATTTGCAATCTGTTTCCAATGGTGAAGCATTTGAAACAATAAAATTTATTGTAAAATCTGTTGTTCCTGCGGTATATCAGACAAATGATATGATTATTAACAAAATGAATCTCGATGCTTATCAATTGGGAAATTTATATTATCAACAAAAGATAAACAACACTGCTATCAAAACAGCGATGGACGTTATTGCAAAGGGCGATACTCAACCGCGTATGTTTGATATTATTGACAAATTACAAAAGCGTGCTGCTGATTTGACTGATTAGATTATCGAATTACAGAATCAATTCAGAAAATACTATATTGATTCATATTTGGACTTAAGATCGAAAGAAGAATATGATTTCAATGCAATTAATGCACCTAAACAATCTGCAAAACTTGTTAATAAGAATTCGGAACATAAAGAAATCGAACATACTTCTCCGCAAGTAAAAAAAATATCTGTTCAAGAATAGAATTCCGAAAATATATTATCAAGCAGCAGCGATATTTTAGATGATATACAATCCAGGCGTTTAAAAAAGTTAAAAGCCCAAAATGCAGAATTTTCAGAAATAGAAGACGAATAAAAATAAGGAGCGCATTTGACGCTCCCTATTTTTTATACAGAAATCTTTTCTTCCATTTTCAGCGACTCTTTGTCTATCTGAAGAATTTCTACAAATGTATCAAGAGTCAAATTGCAGAACTCATCAATCCAATCGCATATGTAATAAAGTTTATCACTTCCGCGAATCAATCCGAACAAAATCGGGTCTTGTCTTTTCTTTGTTTCTGCAATTGTTTCTCCGTACGACATATAATCTGGATCATAATGCAAGATTGCATAGTTATCGAATATCTCTAATTTATTATATTCAATAATCTTATTAACAACATCCGGCGGGATGACACGCATATAGTTTTTAACGTACGTAAGACGAACTCCGTCTTCGGTTTTCTTAACAAAATCTACAATTTGCTCTTCTGTTATAACATAATATAAACTGTTTGCATAAAGCACAGATTCATACTTATTGATAACCATATCCCGGAGCAATTTCTCTTTCATCGCAATTTGACCAGAAATATCACAATTTTTCAAAGCGATAATATAACCGGCCAATCTGTCAACATATCTGCTCTTATTGATTTTTGTTAATCCTTTGACTTGAGCGAAAAACTCTAAAACATTCAAAGAATACATATCTTCGAGTTCTTTCGACTTTACTTTACTCTTTAATAAATCTGACAAACGTTGAAGAATCGGATGTTTTTTGTCATTTTTAGTATAAGTGCTGCCTACATTACTTCCTTCAAATTCTGCATTTGCTATAGGAATATTTGGCAAAGAATTTAAAATGTTAGACGGTTTTAAATTGAAAGGAGAGAAAACATCATCAAACATGTGTTTGTTGATAAAAATATTCAAATCTCGAACATTGCTTACTCTTATGCGATTATAATCTCTCATCGCATCTTTGATGTCTTCTTGTTCTTTTAATGCCGCACGAATATCCGATGCTTCCGAATCAACGTTAATTGGTAGATTATTTAATTTAACGTTGGAAGGCATATTACTTTCCTTAAAACGTTCAACCTCTTCTCTGATAAGAGTATACTTTGGAAGTTCTTTATCAACTTCAATACCGTTGTTAAGTAAACGAAGATGTTTATTATCTGACGTTAAAATATCGCTCTTTTTAGCCATAATTTTTATAATTAATCTTTTCTTCCTGGTATTGTTCTATCTATATTAAACAACTCATTCATATGTGCGCCGAAACTGTGAACAGCAACATAATACACCGACATATTCTTCGTATCTTTACTTATATGAAGATTGTCTACAGAGTATGTTTCTTCCGAACTGTTATTGGTTATTTTATTTTTGATGAAGTTATAAATCTTGTTGATATGTTCTGATGCTTCAGTTTCGCTAAAATTTTTATTATTGTAGCATATAACAGCAGCGAACTTATCTTTATCTATATGTTCAACGCAATGTTCAAACAACGCTTTATGAAGATTTTTAGCAGCAATGTTATCAACATCTTTGTTATTTGCAGAATAAGAAATTGGAATGTATTGGAGTTCAATCTCCATATCCTTTGGACGCACAATCATAGAAACACACTCATCTTTCAGAACAAAACTATGCTGTCCCGATTTCTCATTCATCTTTCGCTTTGCTTTGTTCCAAAGAGTATAACAAATTCGTTCAACTCTTTTGCCGCCTCTTTTTGGATCACGAATTCCGCGAACATTCAAAGCTGCCATTATTTCTCCGATTGATTTGAAGTCAAACTTCTTCAACGCTTCTAAGAAACAATTTTTCATTACTTCAATATGCGACTGATTGAAGTAACGAATGGCTGCACGAGTCAATTCTTTATCTGTTGCATTTCCTGCTAATGCTGCGAAAGGATCCAAAACTGCTCGATTCAAAAAACGTTGTGGCATAAGACCCTTTTCAGTGTTATACGTCGGGGGCTTAAGACCGCAACCGAAATCCGGAATATATTTACTATAATTAGAAATAATATTCCAAACTACTCTCTCTTCAGAATCGCACTCCCAACAAACAGCATTATTTAAACTTTCACGCAAGTCAGAAATGCTTATCTTAACATTATCTTCTTTCGTAATGCTGTCAATCCAATTTAAGTAGTCCGTCTTCATCAACTGGAACAACTCAGAATTAGACATTTTTTCAACATCTAAATTCGAGTGGTCCATACTGACATATTTCTTGCAATCTGCAATAATATCATCAGTATGCTTGTACCAGTTTTTTGAATATAAAACAATAAAATTAATCTGTTTTAACTTCATAAATTTTCTACTTTAAGATTAATAATCTTCTGAAGCAATTCATCCTTCGTAACTTTCGGATTATTAAAACACTGCTTCAGCATATAATCAAGGTATTTTTTAATTTCTGGACCCGGTTTCAAATTTTTAACAAGCATAACATCATCACCGTCTGCTGGCATCTTGTAACCGAACATATCAGTCCCATCAGATTCCAAATGATTACTGATAGTTAAAATGTTTTTAACTTGATTAGGAAGACAATGCAATTCAGCATGACTCATATTATCAGCATGTATAAGTCCCATTAGTAAACGGAACTTACGCTTATTGTCTTTATCTCCACACTTATATTGTATCTTGCGTATAGCTTTCGCACGCGTGTGTTCATTTTTAAATCCAGAAAGGTCGTCTTTCCAAGATTTAGTAATCATATGATTTTCTGTCAAAAAGCAAACTTCTCGAATAAAATCATTCGAATACTTCAATCTTCGAAGAATAGACTCAATCAAACGAATACCCTTATATTCATGCTTATAAAAATGTACATGTTCAGATTCATCGACACTACGAGTAACTATTTTTCCGATATCGTGCAATAAAGCAGACATACGCAATACAAGAACCTCATCTGGATAATAAGGAACTATATTATAATCTATACTCTCTATAACTTTTAGAGTATGTTCCCACACTGTTCCAAAATGATATGAATTTTGAGTCATATCATATGTTGATTCTAATTCGGGAATGAGATACTTCATTGCACCGATATTTTTAATCATTTCTAACCCGTGAATAGGATTATTAGAAAGAAGTATCTTGTTTAACTCATCTTGTTTACGCTCTTCTGTAATGATATTAAGACGATCTACATGCTGCTTCATTCCGTTAAAAGTTGGAATATCAATATACCAATCTTTTCCGAAACGACAAGAAAAACGAATTGCTCTGAGTATTCTCAATGGATCATCTTCGTAAACAATTTGTGGAGTAGATGTTACACGAATAATTTTTGTGCGCATATCATCAATTCCATGACCACAAGGATCATCAATTTTTCCAGTAGAAATGTTTCTATACAGTGCGTTGATTGTCAAATCTCTACGCATACAATCTTCTATCAAAGAACCGTATGCAGTTTCAGGATTTCGACTATCTTTATTATGATATTGTTCTTTGCGAGTTTGAACGCATTCAATCTCTTCGTCCGGATAGCGATCAAGTTTGAACATTGCTGTTCCATATGTTTCGTAAACAACAATGCTTCCATTTGTATGCTTATTATTAAACATCCATTGAGCAAATTTAATGCCACCCTCTGGAATATCAATAACAATGTCTATGTCTTTAATGTTATCACAATTCATTAATTCATCGCGTACACAACCGCCAACAGCGTATACGTGATTCTCAAATTCTGTACCTGTAATCAATGTTTTCAGGTAGTCTAAAATCTCAAAATATTTCTTCTTTATCATTATCTCAATGATTTTTCATTTGCAAAGGTAGTAAATTTATTTTAAACTGAACATATTTTATCAGATAAAAATGATTTTATTAACAATATTTAACATAATTTTATAATTAATCAATAGTCACTTATATTTCTTTTTTGATAATTTGTTTGCCCAATTCTCACAATAAAAATTATAGTAATCGTTCCAATTATCATTTTTAAATCTTTCCCAATATTTAAAATGCAGATATGACGGAATAAAAATTAATGGATAATACAATAAACCTAAAAATTTCGATTGAATTCGATGACCATATTCATGTCTAAATATAATTGGATCGTCAGTTTATTTGTTTATAAAAATATACTTTCCATAGCAATGACTGTCAAAATGATTTATATAGTAAATATAGCAATCTTTGAAAAAATGAGATCTCGTCAACTAATTCTTTATAACTTCGCGCTTTCCTAAATAATTCTGAAAAAATTCCCATATCTCAAAAAAATAGTTCAACATTGACTTTAACTTTATCATTTCATATTCTACTTACTTTAAAAATTTTCTATATTTATTTTAACTTTTATTAACATTTTATAAACAAAAACATAGTTTGAAAGTACAATTATAAAGAAAAATAACATTAAAGTTCAACTTCGCCAAAAAACGATAATAAATAAGACAAACCAAGAAAAGAAAAATTTATCATTTAACATAATGGAAGATAATAACGGTAAAAAAACCATTGAAGATGTTCTTGCAAAATACACAAAAGAACAAGAAAAAGATTCTGCACCCGTAGAATCGTCTACTGCTAAAAAAGCAGCACAATTACGCGAAGCTGCTGATGAACATTTAGCACAACGCGGAACTTTAAAAGAATCAAAAGAGCAACACGAAAATGAAGTAAGAGCGCAAGTTCGTGATGCTCATTTGGGATTTGTAGAAATCCCCCTTCAAGATCTCCCAAGTCATGGTATGTTCTACCCCGCTGGAACAAAGATTTTTGTTAGAGCAGCATCTGGCGGCGATATTAGAAAATGGAGTATGCTTGATGAAACAGAATTACAGCAAATTGATAATGCAATTAATGAAATTCTCGAACGTTGTGTTTCTATTTCTTGCACAGAAACAAAACTTGCTTTTAAAGATATAAAAGAAATCGACCGCATATATCTATTGTTATGTGTAAGAGACTTTACTTTCACTGAAGGCAACAATGAATTAAAAATTGATATCACAGAAGGCGAACAAGTTGCTATAAAGAAAGATAACATTTCGTTCATTGAGATTCCCGATAAAATGTTTGATTACTACGACGAAGAAAAACACTGTTTTGTGTTTGATGCACAGACTCCTGGTTGTAGACCAGTTAATATCTATATGCCAAGTGTCGGAGTAACAAAATGGCTGAAAGAATACATTCAACGCAAGCAGCGTATGCAAGAACAATTTGATCAATATTTTATTCAAATTGCTCCAATGCTCATTAGAGACTATCGTAACTTAAATGATAAGACATATAGCGATCTTGTTATTGATAGTTTGAATTGGACTCAACGTCAATGGGCAATTATATCAAAAGTTAAAACTACTATGCAACAAGCTGTATCTCCAAAAGTAAAAATTGTTGATGAGTCAAATGGAGGGGCTGTGGAAAAAGATATTCCACTAAACTTTCACGGCGGACTCAAGTCAATCTTATTGGATACAACATCAATAGACAACGAACTTGGTTTTTAATCCGGTCATCTATACAATATGGAACGAAGGGCAGCTTAAGAAAAACAGATTAGCACCACTATATTGGTCTACTGCTGAAGCGTTCTATAGCGAAGATTTCAACTTAAGCCGTCTCTTCAAACTTCCATATAAATTTTTAACTAATATGATGTATAATCTCTCGAAAGACGTTCATATTTCTTATACAGATTTTAATAAAATGCCATTCTTCGAGATTCTAATGATAATTGATGCTCATAATGAGTTTATTGAAAAGCAAGATCAATCGAACGGAAACCAAAACGATATGATTGCACAACAGCAAGCACAAATGGAAAGCACATTTAAAAATCAACAACAAAGTATGTCTAAATTCCAACAACCGTAGATACCTTCGTTTAATCTGCCAAACAATATAAATTGAGCAATATAATTTAATAAAAATATTATAAATAATATTATGTCAGAAAAGAAGAAAGATAAGACAACAGAAAAACAGACTGAAGCAATGAAAAAAATTGCACCAGTAAAGATTACTCCAGAAATGATTGTAATGGACGATGACAGCGATATGCCGGCACCTGAAACGAAGTTATACAAAAAATATATCAAAGTCAATGATTTATTTATGAATCTGTTTTATCAATGCGTGAACTCACTGCCGTATAAAACCGTTCTTCGTAATTCCAGGGGTGTGTCTATGGAACTCAGTAAGTTCGTACCATTTGTCGAAAACAATAGAAATAAAATGGAGATCAATGATATGAATATTGTTTTATCATATATTGATAACATTGATTATGGTCATGCTCGTCCCTTAATGGACATTATCAATGATAAAGAAAAACAAGGAACCCTTTGGACAATTTTTGAAGACTAATGAATTGGTTTAAAAAATTTCACTACTGGTTAACTTACTTATTTATAGGAACCCGTCAACGTAATAATCTGCTTGAAGAAAAATACTCCGAGCAGATTATTCGCGAAGACGAGCAACGTTTAGAAGAAGCCAGAAAGAAAGAAATTCGTGCTAAAGTTATTGCATATCTTCAGGGAGAAAATGATGAGAAAGATACTCCCGTTATAGATGTAATAGTTGACGAATTTATTGGACCTATACTCCCAGAAAAAGACAGTATTATTTGGGTAGATGTGAATGAATTTTTACGGCCGTTTAGAGTCATTCGTTATGATTATATTCAAAACTCTTCCGAATATGATTCTATCTTTGTTTATATAGTTGTACAACCAGCAACTAAATCTGAAATTGTAAATCAATATTACAACATAGGTTAATAAGTCACCAACCGCCGAAGTTAAAGACTTCGCGGCTTGGTTTCCCGGAAACGGGTTAACTTAAGCCGGGTGATTAGCTGGAGTGATGGGCCGCCGGACGTGTCCGGCATCCTGAACTACGTTACTGACGAATACACAGGCACCCTGAGGTATCGGTTCTAGCCCCCCGCAATGCGGGTGTTATTAACAGTTAAATGAAAAAATGAACATTTTATAACAATTATATATAATAATAAATCAACAATTTGTTTTTTTAAGATAAATATTTAAAAGATGTTAAGAGCAGTTAAGATAAGATTATATCCAAACAAGGAACAAGCAACAATGATAAACAAGTTGCTTGGTTGCTGTCGTTTTGTTTATAATCAATGTCTTGCTCGTAAAATCAAATCATACGAAGAAAATAATGTTTCTGAAAATAGAACGTCATTAAGTAAGTTCGTTCATCACGAATTATTAAAAGATGATAATTTTGTTTGGCTTAGAGAACAGAATACAAAAGTTCTTAAACAAACAGTGAAAGATATGTTGTCAGCATATAATAATTTCTTTAAACTACACACTGGTTATCCAAAGTTTAAATCAAAACACGACAATAAGCAATCTTTTAGATTTGAACTTGGTGCAATCTCTAAACGTAATGACTATACAACATATCATCTTTCACTTGCTAATATAAGAGATATCAGATTCAAATGTAGTGAGAAATATGCACAATATCTTCAGAAACATCATGATGAAATCAGACAGGCGACGCTGAAGCGTCTGCCTTGCGGAGAATATTACTTGTCAATATTAGTTGACGGCAGCTTGACACATAAGGTTAAAGAAACAAATTCTTTAATCGGAATTGATCTTGGAATTAAAGATTTTGTGATAACAAGTGATGGAGAAGTATTTAACAATCTTCATTTCAAGAAATCTGAAGCAAAGAAGATTAAAAGATTGCAACGTCAGTTGTCTAAGAAAGAGAAAGGAAGCAATAACAGAAACAAAGCAAGGGTTAAACTTGCTAAATTATACAAGAAAATAAACGATAGAAAACAATACTATCTTCACGCAATAAGTAATTCACTCATTGATGAAAACCAAATCATATGCATGGAAGACTTAAACGTGAAAGGAATGGTTAAGAATCACAATCTTGCAGAAAGCATTTGTGAAATGAATTGGGGTGAATTCAGAAGAATTCTCGAATACAAAGCAAGATGGTACAACAGAAAGATAGTGTTTGTGAACAGATTCTATCCGTCAAGTAAAAAATGTCGACATTGCGGATACGTCAATAAAAGTCTCACACTAAATGATAGGCAATGGATTTGCCCGAATTGCGGGCAAACAATTGAACGAGACTACAATGCGGCATTAAATATACTTGATGAAGGTTTAAGAATATTGGAGACTATAAACGTAGGGCGCAGTACGCCCGAACTTACGCTTGAGGACTACCCAACTGTGGATGAACCAAACAGCAATGTAATGCTAAAAAGCAGTGGTAGGACGAAACAAGAAGTTAATAATGAATAAGTTTAAATTTGTTCA
>JAEEGL012075863.1_pt1 | contig 30297 bp, 22 predicted proteins | sample 9134231 | NCBI WGS metagenome assembly JAEEGL01 (sample SAMN16246548, study PRJNA631951) | gut metagenome | biome: gut microbiome; feature: rumen; material: fiber-attached | host: Bos | place: Iran: Karaj | collected 2018-10 | reverse complement strand
CGCCCGCGTTGCGCAGATCAAGGCTCAGATCGAAGAGACCACTTCCGATTTTGATCGTGAGAAACTGCAGGAGAGACTTGCCAAGATGGCAGGCGGTGTTGCAGTGATCCGTGTAGGTGCTGCTACCGAGACCGAGATGAAGGAAGCTAAGCTGCGTATGGAGGATGCTTTAAATGCAACCAGAGCAGCCGTAGAAGAAGGTATCATCGCAGGTGGTGGTTCCGCATACATTCACGCTTCCAAGGATGTTGCCGCTCTGGCTAAGAAGTTAGAGGGTGACGAGAAGACCGGTGCAGAGATCGTTTGCAAGGCACTGGAAGCTCCTCTGTTCCACATCGCTGCAAATGCAGGCGAAGAAGGCAGCGTGATCATCGATAAGGTTAAGGCTGGTAAGCCCGGCTTCGGTTACGATGCACTGCATGAAGAGTTCGTAGATATGGTTAAGACCGGTATCCTGGATCCTGCTAAGGTTACCAGAACCGCTCTGCAGAATGCAACCAGTGTTGCTTCCACTCTGCTGACCACCGAGTCTGTAGTAGCTACCATCAAGGAGCCCGAACCTCCTATGCCCGCAGGTGGCGCAGGCGGAATGGGTATGATGTAATCCGTTTTCTGCTGCGATAGAAACGTGTTCTGTTAAACGCAAAAGGAACGTAAACCCCTCTGATCCTCTGATCGTTTTGACCACCGGATCAAGAGGGGTTTTTTTATAAAATATCTACCCATTTAGGAGAAAAGAGTCTAAAATGGATTGCAACACAAGATATTGTGCCATGGGAGAAAATACAACAAAACATATAGATTGAAAATTCTATTGGGAGGTCGTATGGCAAAACACATTGATCTTGGTGAATTCAAGGAAAAGGCTGAGCCCCTGCGTGCGCTGGGGATACGTGTATTTCAGGACGGAGAAGAACTGGCGGACTTTGACTTTGAGGTCATGGGACGACGGAATGTATATTCAGTAAGTAAGAGCTTTTGTTCCTCGGCAGTGGGACTGGCTATCGAGGAAGGGTTATTGTCCCTGGACGAAAAGATCGTGGATCTGTTTCCGGATAAACTGCCGAAGCAGGTGAATGAAAATCTGGCAAAGGCGACCCTGCGGGACTGCCTGACCATGTGCCTGGGACTGGATGAGGGCTTTCTGATGAGTGGGGATCGCTCCTACCATACCGAGGAGGACTGGATCAAACTGAGCCTTTCCAGACCCTTTTCTTACGAACCGGGTACCCATTTTTGCTACAACAATATCGGCCCCTATCTGATCGGTCTGGTGGTACAGCAAAGAAGCGGAGAGAACCTGATGGAATACCTTTATTCCCGGATCCTTCGCCCCATGGGCATTTTCCGTACCAGCTGGGAGTGTGATCCTCAGGGACGGATCTTTGGCGGCAGCGGTTTGTTCTTAAACATCGATGAGATCCATAAGCTGGGAAGATTGTACCTGCAAAAGGGGCAGTGGGAAGGCAAACAGATCCTTCCGGCTTCCTGGGTAGAGCAGGCAGGTTCCAAACAGGTGGAGAACGGCCATGAAGGGTATGGATACTTCTTCTGGAGAGGCCCCATGAATTCCTACAGGGCCGACGGTTTGTACGGACAGTATTCCATTGTGCTGCCGGATCAGAAGGCGGTGGTATCGGCCATTGCAGAGAGCCGGGAAGCAGGGAAACTGCTGAAGACCATCTTTGATACCGTTTGCAATCAGCTGTAACGGCGTTTATAATAGAAATGTTTTTGATTTATCTGTTTCAAAGGAGATCATTCCATGAAAAAACTTGAAGAATATGTTCGTACCATTCCCGATTTTCCGGAACCCGGCATTATGTTCCGTGATGTGACCAGCGTATTACAGGATGGGGAAGGCTTACATCTGGCCATCGACACCATGCAGGACCTGGTGAAGGATCTTTCCTTCGACGTAGTGGTGGGTGCTGAGTCCAGAGGCTTTATTTTCGGTACTCCCTTAGCATATAACTTACACAAGCCTTTTGTACTCATTCGGAAAAAGGGCAAGCTTCCCTGTGAGACCGTTTCGCAGGAATACGACCTGGAATACGGCACCGCAACCATTGAGATGCACAAGGATTCCATTAAACCCGGACAGAAGGTTCTGATCGTTGATGATCTGATCGCAACCGGCGGTACCACCGAAGCAATGATCAAACTGGTGGAGCGCCTTGGGGGCGAAGTTGTGGGCGTTGTGGTATTAATGGAATTAGCCGGCTTAAACGGAAGAGAGAAAATCGCCGGTTACCGTCTGGATGCTGCCATCGTATATCCCGGCAAGTAATCTGCTTTTTACAGTTCCTGACAATAATGCATAAGGACGGATCGTTGCTATGGATGATTATACCCTTCATTCGGAACAACTGAATACGGACGGTCATGTGGACTTTGTAATGGACGACGGGCGTATTGTGCCCACCCAGGAATTCCAGAGCCCGGAGGAACTGTATCAGGAACTGATCGACAAGGTACATAAATATCACCCTTCGGATGATATCACCCTGATCGAGAAAGCCTATCAGGTAGCAGGCGCTGCTCATAAGGATCAGGTTCGTAAATCCGGAGAACCCTATATCATCCATCCTCTGTGCGTTGCCATTATCCTGGCGGAACTGGAAATGGATAAGGAGACCATTGCAGCAGGCCTCCTCCATGACGTAGTAGAGGATACCTCCCTTACCAGAGAAGAACTGGGGGCTCAGTTCGGCGAAGAAGTAGAGCTTTTGGTAGACGGTGTGACCAAACTGCAGAATCTCCAGCTTTCCAGTGAGGGGACTGCCATTCAGTCTGCTGATAAGCTGGAACTTCAGGCGGAGAACCTGCGTAAGATGTTCTTAGCCATGGCCAAGGATATCCGTGTCATCCTGATCAAGCTGGCGGATCGCCTTCATAATATGCGTACCCTTAAGCATATGCCTGCGGCCAAGCAGCAGCGGATCGCCAGAGAGACCCTGGATATCTATTGTCCCATCGCACAGCGTCTTGGTATTTCCAAGATCAAGGTAGAACTGGACGATCTGTCTTTAAAATATCTGGAGCCGGATATTTATTACGATCTTGCTCATAAGATCGCCATGCGTAAGTCCGAGCGGGAAAACTTCATTGCGAATATCGTGGATGAAGTCAGTCATGAGATCAAAGAAGCCGGCATCGAAGCCAAGATCGACGGCCGTATCAAGCACTTCTTCAGTATCTATAAGAAAATGAAGAACCAGAACAAGACACTGGATCAGATCTATGACCTGTTCGCGGTTCGTATCATCGTGCAATCCGTCAAGGACTGCTATGCGGCACTGGGTGTCATCCATGAGATGTATAAGCCCATTCCCGGCCGATTTAAAGATTATATCGCCATGCCGAAAGCCAACATGTACCAGTCCCTGCATACCACACTGATCGCAGGAAACGGACAGCCTTTCGAGATCCAGATCCGGACCTTTGACATGCACCGTGTTGCGGAATACGGTATCGCTGCCCACTGGAAATACAAGGAAGCCTCTGACGGCAAGGAGCCGGAAGTACAGGAAGAGGAGAAGCTTACCTGGCTTCGTCAGATCCTGGAATGGCAACAGGATATGTCGGATAACAAGGAATTCATGAACCTCTTAAAGAGCGATCTGGATCTGTTCTCCGACAGCGTGTATTGCTTTACCCCTACGGGAGAAGTCAAGAATCTCCCGGCAGGATCCACCCCCATTGACTTTGCCTACAGCATTCACAGTGCAGTGGGGAATAAGATGATCGGTGCCCGTGTCAACGGCAAGCTGGTCACCATTGATTATGAGATCCAGAACGGTGACCGGATCGAGGTCATCACCAGCCAGAATTCCAAGGGACCCTCCAGAGACTGGCTGAATATCTGTAAATCCACTCAGGCCAAGAACAAGATCAATCAGTGGTTCAAGGCGGAGTTAAAAGACGTTAACATCACCAAGGGTAAGGAACTTCTGACAACCTACTGTAAGCAGAAGGGCATCAACATGGCGGACTTAATGAAGCCCAAATATGTGGAAGCCATTCAGGCAAAGTACGGTTTCCACGATTGGGATTCGGTCCTTGCAGCCATCGGTCACGGCGGCTTAAAAGAAGGTCAGATCATCAATCGTATGCTGGAACTGTACGAGAAGGATCACAAGCAGAAGATGACCGATGAGGAAGTCCTTGCTGCAGTTGCCGAAAATGCCCAGAGCAAATCGGTGCAGATCCGTCCAAAGAGCGGCATCATCGTTCGCGGGATCCACGATGTGGACGTTCATTTTTCCAAGTGCTGTTCACCGGTACCCGGAGATGAGATCGTCGGTTTCGTTACCAGAGGCCGCGGTATCTCCATTCATCGTACGGACTGTATCAATATCATCAACCTGCCGGAAGATGAACGCAGCCGTATGATCGAAGCCGAATGGCTGGCCGGTGAGAACGATAACAGCGAATACACCGCAGACATTGTGATCTATGCCAATGACCGCAGCGGCCTGTTAATGGATGTTACCAAGGCCTTTACGGAAAAGGGCATTAACATTCTTTCTTTAAATACCAGAACCAGCAAACAGGGCATTGCGACCTTGGAGTTATCCTTCCAGGTGGCAGGCCGGGATGAGATGCGTTCCATGGTGGACAAGCTTCGTACCATTGAAAGCATCCTGGATATTGAACGTACCAGCGGCTGATCTGGTACGCAGGGGATCAGATGGCACAGTATAAGATCTATACAAGGATATTGGGACCGGTTTCCACCAACTGCTATTACATTCACCGGGAAGATTCTTCGGAAGTGGTAGTGATCGACCCTGCGGATCAGGGAGATAGGATCTGCGAAGAACTGACTGGGATGGGACTTGGCGTCAAAGGGATATTGCTGACCCATGGTCATTTTGATCATATGGCAGGTGCAAAAGCCTTAAGAGAACGCTCCGGAGCAAAGATCTATGCTTTTTCCGGGGAGGAAGCCCTGTGTAAGGATCCCATGTTAAACCTTTCCATGGATTTTATCGGCCAGAGCCTGTCGGTAACTCCGGACGTTTATCTCGAAGACGGACAGGAGATCACCCTTGGAGGCATTACCTTTAAGATTCTTTATACGCCCGGTCATACGTCCGGGAGCTGCTGCTTTTATGTGGAAGAGGGGAACCTTCTCTTTGCGGGAGACACCCTGTTTTTAGAATCCATCGGCCGTACGGATTTTCCCACCAGTTCCATGAGCAGTATGCGACAGTCCTTACAGCGCCTGATGCTCTTACCGGAGGATTGCACCGTTTATCCCGGTCACGGAGAAATAACCAGGATCGGCTATGAGAAGCAGTACAACCCCTTTGTTTCATAAGGAGAACTATGATTACCGTTACACTAAATCGTGATCTTTACGCATATGATATTCACTCGTTGATAAAAGCCTTCTATCCGGAATGTGATGTGAAGGTTTTTGCTTTGTATGAGAAGGATTTTGAACCGGATGAGCAGGAACCTTATTTTACCGGGACCTTTTCCGAGGATGAAACCTCCCTTCGTATGGTGCTGTATGTAAAGGGAGAAGAGAAAGCTTCCTTTACGGCAACCGCAGAGGAAGAAAAGGGGAAGACCTTAAAGAATGCCATGAAGCAGCAGTTATATACCATGCTGTCGCAGCATACCGGGATCACCCTTCCCTGGGGTAATCTTACCGGGATCCGTCCCACCAAGATCCCTATGAATCTGCTGGAAGAGGGAGCAAAAGAGGAAGAGATCCTTTATCGTATGGAGGATTTCTATCAGGTATCTCCTGAAAAGGCCAGGCTGGCCCTTGCCATTGCCAGACGGGAAAAGAAGGTGCTGGAGCAGATTCATTACGAAGATGGATACAGCCTGTATATCGGCATTCCTTTTTGCCCTACCACCTGTCTGTACTGTTCCTTTACGTCCTATCCCATCGGCAGATGGAAGGAACGGGTGGATGACTATCTGGATGCGCTGGAAAAGGAGATCATCTTTACCGGTAACGCCATGAAGGGCCGTACCCTGGACAGCGTCTATATCGGCGGCGGAACGCCCTCTACTCTTGAACCGGAGCAGATGGCAAGGCTCCTTACCTGTTTAAGGGATCATTTTAATCTGTCGACGGTCCGGGAATTTACAGTGGAAGCTGGCCGTCCCGACAGTATTACCGAGGATAAGCTCCGGGTGCTTCATGACTTCGGCGTAGAGCGTATCAGCGTGAATCCCCAGACCATGCGGGATGAGACCTTAAAGCTTATCGGTCGCCATCACAGCGTACAACAGACTATAGACGCTTTTCATCTTGCCAGAAAAGTCGGTTTTGAGCATATCAATATGGACATTATCCTTGGGCTTCCGGGAGAAGGGGCGGAGGATGTGGCCTATACCATAGAGGAAATAAAGAAGCTTTCGCCGGATTCTCTGACGGTCCATTCCCTGGCCATCAAGAGAGGCTCTAAGTTAAAGAACTGGATTGAAGAACACGATATCCGTACTTTGGAAAATACAGACGAAACCATGGCCATTGCGGCTAAGGGAGCCGAGGAGATGGGCCTGTATCCCTACTATCTCTACCGCCAGAAGAACATGCGGGGCAATTTTGAAAACGTAGGATACGCTGCAGAAGGTAAGGAAGGGATCTACAATATCCTGATCATGGAAGAAGTGCAGGATATCATCGCCCTGGGTGCCGGTTCCATCAGTAAGCGTATTTTTCCGGGCGGCAGGATCGAGCGCAGTGAAAATGTCAAGGAAGTCGCTCAGTACATGGAACGCATCGATGAGATGCTAAGGCGCAAAGAGGATTTCTTTGCCTTAAAATAAAATGCAAAGCTCTGTGCCTTAAGGGAAAACTTGAATTTCCCGCAGGGGTACAGTAGAATTGTCTATTAGATAAAAAGCAGATCAATCGGAGGAATATATGGCATTAACGAAGAAACCCGTTACCGGAATGCGTGATATCTTACCTGAGGAGATGGAGATCCGTGACTACGTCATTGGCGTGATCAAGGAGACCTACCGGAGCTTCGGGTTCCATTCCATTGAGACTCCCTGTGTGGAGAATATCGAGAATCTTACCAGCAAGCAGGGCGGAGATAACGAGAAGCTGATCTTTAAGACCTTAAAAAGAGGAGAGAAGCTCAATCTGGAAACCGCAAAAGAGGAAAATGACCTGGTAGACGGCGGTCTTCGTTATGATCTGACCGTTCCCCTGGTCCGTTATTTTTCCAATAATGAAAATGCTCTGCCCGCACCCTTTAAGGCGTTGCAGGTTGGCAATGTGTGGAGAGCCGACAGACCCCAGAAGGGAAGATATCGCCAGTTCATGCAGTGTGATATCGACATCCTGGGCGAGGCATCCAATCTTGCGGAGATCGAACTGATCCTGGCAACCTCCACCACCCTTGGAAAACTGGGATTTAAAGACTTTGAGATCAAGATCAACGATCGCCGGATCTTAAAAGCCATGGCTTCCTACAGCGGATTCCCCGAAGAAAGCTATGACAGCGTATTCATCACGTTAGATAAGATGGACAAGATCGGTAAGGACGGCGTGAAGGCGGAGCTGTTAGAGAACGGTTTTGCTGCAGAGAGCGTCGATAAATATCTGGCACTGTTTGATGCCATGGAAAAAGCAGACAACGGTCTGGACCTTCTGATCGATACCCTGGGAGATGCTCTGGAAGAAGCGGTCAGCTCCTCCTTAAAGGAGATCATCGCCAGTGTACAGGCTACCAAGTCTGCACAGTTCGAACTGGTCTTTGATCCCACTCTGGTCCGTGGTATGAGCTACTACACCGGAACCATTTTTGAGATCGCCATGCCGCAGCTTGGCATTGCCTGCGGTGGCGGTGGTCGTTACGATAAGATGGTCGGCAAGTTTACCGGCAAGGACGTTCCCGCCTGCGGTTTCTCCATCGGCTTTGAACGGATCATCCTGCTGCTTTTGGAGAACGGTTATCAGATCCCGGAGCGTAAGGAAAAGGTAGCGTTCCTGCTGGAAAAAGGTTTATCCGGAGAGGTGCTTTGCGATGTGATCGCAAAGGCACAGAAGCTTCGGAGTGAGAACCGTCAGGTACTCATCGTCCACATGAACAAAAACAAGAAATTCCAGAAGGAACAGCTTACAGCGCAGGGCTACACAGAGATCTGTGAGTTCTACAGGGAATCATTAAAACAGTGACAAATTATGAATTTACAGAGGTCAGCCAGGTGCCGGCCTCTTTTCCAATTTGTGAAGAAAGGATCCATGCGGCCGCCTCCTGCAGGATGGAAGAGGATAAGCGCCGCTCCTTAGCGGCTGCTTATCTTATGGGAAAGTTCTACGAGCAGGCAACCGGGAAAGATCCTGCCGGGATGCGCCTTTCTTATAACAGTAAAGGGAAACCCTATTTTCAGGACTATCCGGGCGTCTGCTTTAACCTGTCCCATGCAGGGGATGTGGTCTTTGGTGCCCTGTCCGATAAGGAGATCGGGGTGGATATGGAACGCGCAGACCGTAAGATCCTTGCCTTAAGCGATCATGCCTATACAAAAGCGGATCGTCGGCATATAGAGGAGTCGGAAGATCCTTTGATGCCCATTAAGATCTGGGTGATCCGGGAAAGCATTGCCAAAGCCATGGGCCTTGGATTATCCGCTATGACAGACTTTGAACTCATGTGGTTCTCGGAGGATTCCGGGATCACCTGGGGTGGCGCCTATACCTTCCATTTGCTCAAGGATGCGCCGGAAGGCTATATTGCCTGTATCTCCGAACGAACGGGGAAATGATCCGAAGAGAATGAGAGAAAGTTTCCGGAGAATACCGGGAAAGAGGAAAAAAACATGTACGATAAACTGACGCAGTCCGATATCGATAAAATGAAAGAAGAGATCGAATACCGCAAACTGGTGGTACGTCCCAAGGCACTGGAAGACGTAAAAGAAGCCAGAAGTCACGGCGACCTCTCCGAGAATTTCGAATATTATGCTGCCAAGCAGTTTAAGAACAAGAATGAAAGCCGTATCCGCTATCTGGAGCGCATGATCCGTACGGCCATAGTGATCTCCGATGAATCCAAAGAGGATGAAGTGGGAATGAACAATACCGTGCAGGTGGAATTTGTCGAAGACGGTTCCGTGGAAACCTACCGGATCGTTACCACTGTCCGTGCGGATTCTTTAAGCGGCCTCATCACCAATGAATCTCCCCTTGGCAAGGCTCTTATGGGACACAGGGAAGGGGATGTGGTTCATGTACAGGTGCGTCCGGACTTAGGCTACGACGTTAAGATCCTTCACATTGAAAATACAGGAGACGAAGGAGATCAGATCCGTCAGTTCTAGGATCATTCCTTCTCTTTTTCCGATTCTGCAGCTTCGGGTTCTTCCTCTTCCTTTCTGGGAAGGGTTAACAGAACCTGAACGATCCGATTGTTTTCGATACCATTGGCCTTTAAGCGGATACCTTCTTTTGTGGTAACGCTTTCCCCGTCTCTGGGAAGGCGGTCCAGGTAATCCATCATCACGCCGCCGATGGTATCGTAATCTTCCGATTCCAGTTCAATCTCCAGCTCATCATTGACATCCGCTAACTTTACGCCGCCTTCAATGAGGTAGGTATCCTGATATACCTGCTGGATCCTTGTGGTCTCATCGGCATCATACTCGTCGCGGATCTCGCCGACGATCTCTTCCAGAAGGTCTTCTAAAGTGATCATACCGACCGTAGCGGAGTATTCGTTTAAGATGAAGGCCACATTCTGGGAATTTTCCCGCATCTCTGTCATGAGATCCGAGGTCTTCTTGGATTCGTAGGTATAGTAGGCATCCCGGAGGATATTCCGGATACAGAAGGACTCCCTGTCATCCACCAGTAAAAAGTCCTTGATGTTGATCAGGCCGATGATGTGATCGTTATCGCCTTCAAACACAGGGATACGGGTGTACATGCTGGTGCGGAAGGTGGAGAGGACTTCCTCATAGGTAGCTTCCACATTTACAACGACCATATCGATACGGGGGATCATGACTTCCTCGGCTTTGGAAGAGGAGAGATCGAATACGTTGGTGATCATCTCGTGTTCTTCGTTTTCCAGAACCCCTTCTTCATGACCGGCATCCACATAGGTCCGAAGGTCCCCTTCGGTGATGGCATTGCCTTCTCCCTGTACGTCCACGAGCTTTAAGACCAGGGAAGCCAGTTTGTTAACCAGAAAGATCACCGGAGTAAGCAGGAACATGAGGGCTTCGATATAGATGGCATCCCGCATGGCGATCCGCTGTGCGTTTTTCATGGCTGCGGTCTTGGGGATGATCTCTCCGAAGAGGATCACCAACAGGGTGAGCAGCGCAGTAACAGCCCCGATCATGCCTTCTCCGAAAATGTGGATGGTGAAGGTGGTGGCCAGAGCGGAAGCGGACAGATTGATGATATTATTGCCGATCAGGATGGTGCTGAGCATTTTGGAATGATTTTCCCGAAGGCGTACGATACGGGCAGCCGCTTTTTGCTTCGGATCTTCCGGATCTTCCGCCAGGGCTTTCATATGCAGGAGATTCACAGTGGTAAGGGCGGTTTCCGCCGCAGAGAAAAAAGAAGACAGATATAAGAGGATCAGTAATACGATCAGTTGTATATAACCGGATGGGGCCAAAACAGTTTCCTTTCGATAATTGGTGGAATTGTGCAGAAATGTCGCGCAATTCATGGTTCCAAGTATAAAAAATATTATAAAGGACTGGAAAATCATGTCAAGAAAAAGTGCTTTTCCTTTGACAGAATATATGCTATACTACATGAAGTTGTGAGCGTCTGCTCGAATTGTATTATTTTGATCGATAAGGAGGCTGTTTATATGAAGCATATCGTTTCACTGAACACCAGAAATCTGAAAGATTCCATGAAAAAGGGTGGATGCGGCGAGTGCCAGACATCCTGTCAGTCTGCTTGCAAGACTTCTTGTACAGTAGGAAATCAGAGCTGCGAGAAGGTTGCAAAATAAGTTTTGAGCAATAGGAAAGTATAGCTTTCAGAAGATAAGCAGCGATTTTTGTCGCTGCTTATTATGCGTAAAGGAGTAATGTTTTTTGATCCATCAGTATAAAAATAACGGATACGACATTGTCATGGATGTCTACAGCGGCAGTATCCACGTAGTGGACGATGTTGTATATGACCTGATCCCTCTGACGGAGAAGGTCTGGAAGGAGTTCCTTGCAAAGGAGGATACCAAGGACGGTACCGATTTTTCCGAGGAGATCGCCGGTAAGATCCGGCAGTCCATGGAAGAAGCTGCAATGAGCTTATCCGGAACCTATCCGGAAGCGGATCTTAAGGAAGCGGTGGAGGAGATCCTTACCTTAGCCCTTCAGGGTCATCTGTTTACCGAAGATATTTATGAACCCTATATCGGGGATTTTACCAAGAGACCTACCGTGGTCAAGGCTCTTTGCCTGCACATTGCCCACGATTGCAACCTTGCATGTAAGTACTGCTTCGCGGAAGAAGGGGAGTACCACGGCAGAAGAGCTCTCATGAGCTTTGAAGTCGGTAAGAAGGCACTGGATTTTCTGGTTGCCAATTCCGGTAGCCGGACCAATCTGGAAGTGGACTTCTTCGGCGGTGAGCCGACCCTAAATTTTGAAGTGGTAAAGCAGCTGGTTGCCTACGGCCGCAGCATCGAAGAAGCAAATCACAAGAAGTTCCGTTTTACGCTGACCACCAACGGCGTATTGTTAAATGACGAGATCCAGGACTTTGCCAATCGGGAGATGGGCAATATGGTCCTTAGTATAGACGGCCGTAAAGAGGTGCATGATCGCATGCGTCCTTTCCGTAACGGAAGCGGCAGCTACGACATGATCATTCCAAAGTTTCAGAAGGCTGCTGAAAGCAGAGACCAGATGAACTATTATGTACGTGGTACCTATACGCACTACAATCTGGACTTTGCAGAGGATGTTCTGCATCTGGCAGATCTGGGGTTTGAACAGATCTCCGTGGAGCCGGTGGTCGCACCGCCTTCCGAAGATTATGCCATCCGGGAAGAGGATGTTCCCTTCCTTTTAGAGCAGTATGATTACCTGGCAAAGGAGATGGTAAAGCGTAACCGGGAGAAGAGAGGCTTTAACTTCTTCCACTTTATGATCGACTTAGAGGGTGGGCCCTGTGTTGCCAAGCGTTTATCCGGCTGCGGCGCCGGTTGCGAATACCTGGCAGTTACTCCCTGGGGTGACTTCTATCCCTGCCATCAGTTCGTTGGTCAGGAAGAGTTCCTTATGGGGAATGTAGATGACGGTATCCGGAATAAGGACATCCAGAATCAGTTTAAGACCTGTAACGTATATGCCAAGCCCGGTTGCAGAGACTGCTTCGCCAAGTTCTACTGCAGTGGCGGATGCGGAGCCAATGCTTATCATTTCTCCGGAGACATAAACGGACAGTATGAGATCGGTTGTAAATTACAGCGCAAGAGAGTCGAATGCGCAATCATGATAAAAGCGGCGATGGCCGACGATAAGGAGAGTCAGAAATGAAAAAGAATTTTGTGAAGTCCCTCCTGACGCTGATCGTATTGATCGCGTTCACCGTATTTTTGGGATATACGGCAATTGTAGGATGGGGCGAAAACAAATCAGGTTCTGCGTCTGAGATCGAACTTGGTTTGGACCTGGCAGGCGGTGTCAGCATTACCTACGGGGTTGTAGGTGATGAAAATCCCAGTGTATCCGATATGAGCGATACCATCTACAAGCTTCAGCGTCGTGTGGAGCAGTACAGTACTGAAGCTCTTGTTTATCAGCAGGGCTCCAATCGTATCGCCATTGAGATCCCCGGTGTCAGCGATGCCAACACTATCCTGACCGAGTTGGGACAGCCCGGTACTTTGTATTTCATCCGTCAGACTGATGCAGACGGCAATGCCAACTACAGCTATTCCTCTGCAACCGGCAATTATGAACTGACCCGTGATCTGAACGATATCATCGCAACCGGCGATGCTGTTTTATCCGGTACCGATGTTGCAAGCGCTCAGGCAACCTATGAATCCGACAGCGTCGGCAATCAGGAGCCGGTCGTTTCCTTAAGCTTTACCTCCGAAGGAACCGAGAAGTTCGCAGAAGCAACTACCGCAGCTTATGCAAGCGGTGAGTCCATCGGTATCTACTACGACGGTGCTTTCGTCAGTGTTCCCAAGGTTCAGGCAGCCATTACCAACGGCAACGCCGTGATCAACGGTATGGGAAGCTTTGAAGAAGCAGAAAAGCTTGCTTCCACCATCCGTATCGGTGGTCTTAAGCTGGAACTGGAAGAGTTACAGTCTCAGGTAGTAGGCGCTCAGCTGGGTAGTGAAGCCATCAGCACCAGCTTAAAGGCAGGTCTGGTTGGATTTATCCTGATCGCCGTATTCATGGTAGCAATCTTCTACCTGCCCGGTTTACTGGCAGTACTTGCACTTGCATTATATGTAGCACTGATCGTGATCCTGCTTGTGGGCTTTGAATTAACCCTTACCCTTCCGGGTATCGCAGGTATCATCCTTTCCGTAGGTATGGCAGTCGATGCGAACGTTATCATCTTCTCCCGTATCCGTGAGGAATTAAAGCTTGGCAAATCCACCAGAAGCGCTATCAAGGGTGGTTTTGACAAGGCACTTTCCGCCATCGTTGACGGTAACGTAACAACCCTGATCGCTGCTGCAGTGCTCGGTCTTTTAGGATCCGGTTCCATTCGCGGATTTGCGCAGACCCTGGCACTTGGTATCGTTCTTTCCATGTTCACCGCACTGGTGATCACCAGACTGTTATTAAATGCAGTTGAGAGAATGGGCGCTACCAATCCCAAGCTTTACGGTGTGGCAAAGGATCACAAGCTTCTCAAGATCCTGGAAAAGCGCGTTGTATGGTTTGCACTTTCCATCGTGATCATCGTAGTCGGCGTGGTATCCATGGGTGTCAACGCCGGTGCCGGCAAGGGCATGTTAAACTTCTCCCTGGATTTCGTTGGTGGAACTTCTACCACCATTGCCATGAACGAAGAGTATTCTCTGGATCGTATCAGCAGTGATGTTGTTCCCGTATTTGAGTCCGTAACCAGGGATTCCAATATCCAGACCCAGAAGGTACAGGGCTCCAATACCATCGTTGTTAAGACCCGTACCCTGACGCAGGAAGAGAGAGTTGCCTTAAGCGAAGCCTTAAATGAGAACTTCGGCATCGATCCCAACTCCATCCAGACTGAGACCATCAGCTCTACCATCAGTAACGAGATGAGAAGAGACGCAGTCTTAGCCGTTGTTGTGGCACTGCTTCTGATGCTGATCTATATCTGGTTCCGTTTCCGCGATGCACGTTTTGGTGCAGCTGCCATCCTGGCACTTGCCCACGACGTACTGATCGTACTGACCTGCTATGCTGTACTGCGTATCAGTGTAGGTTCCACCTTCATCGCTTGTATGCTTACCATCGTCGGTTATTCCATCAACGATACCATCGTTATCTTTGACCGTCTGCGTGAGTACATGGCAAGCCCCGATTACAAGAAGGACGATCTTGTTACCATTGCCAATCGAAGCCTTTCCGATACCCTGACACGAAGCCTGTTTACTTCCATTACCACTGCATTCACCGTATTATCTCTGTATGTATTCGGTGTAAGCAGCATCAAGGACTTTGCGCTTCCCATGTTTGTTGGTATCGTAGCAGGTACGTATTCTTCCATCTGCATCGCAACACCTTTCTGGTTCGTACTTCGTAACCGCATTGCAGGTGCAAAGGAGCAGGCAAAAGCAAAGAAAGCAAAGTAATTATTTATGGCAAATTGGTTTGTAGCAACAAAGAGAGCAGATTTTGATGCCATAGCCAAGACCTACCATATCGATCCGGTTCTGGCGAGAGTCATTCGAAACCGGGGGATGATCACCCCGGAGGAGATCGAAAAGTTTCTTTTCGGTTCACGAAAAGACCTTTATGACCCTTGCCTGCTGGATGGATGTGAAGAAGCTGCGAAGCTGATAAAGGAGCAGATCTCACAGAGCATGAAAATGCGCGTCATAGGAGACTATGACGTTGATGGGGTCTGCTCCGCTTTTATTTTTACAGCAGGATTAAGGAGTCTTGGGGCACAGGTGGATAATGCCATCCCCCACCGGATCACCGACGGATACGGATTAAATGTCAATCTTGTGGAGCAGGCAAGGCAGGACGGCGTACAGGTGCTGCTTACCTGTGACAACGGGATTGCGGCAGCGGAGCAGATCAAACTGGCAAAATCCTACGGGATGACGGTGATCGTAACGGATCATCACGAGGTACCCTATGAGGAAAACGAAGCAGGAGAGAAGGTGTATCATCTGCCGCCTGCAGATGTGGTCATTGATCCCCATATTCCCGGCAGTCATTATCCCAATCCGGGGATCTGCGGCGCAGTGGTGGTCTATAAGCTGATGCAGGTTCTGGGGGTAGAGGATTCTCTGTTAGATGAACTGCTGGAATTTGCAGCCTTCGCCACCGAATGTGATGTGATGGAGCTTTTGGATGAGAACCGTATCATCATGAAGGAAGGCCTTAGGAGGATCCGTCAGACGAAAAATGCGGGATTAAAAGCACTGATCCAGGTCAACAAGATCGATCCGAAAGAAATCCGATCCTACCATCTGGGCTTTATCCTGGGACCCTGCGTCAATGCTTCCGGAAGACTGGATACCGCAAAATTAGCACTGGAACTGTTTGAAACCGGGGATTATGAAAAGGCACTGCCCATTGCGCAGACCCTGAAAGATCTGAACGATGAGCGTAAGGAACTGACCGAGAAAGCGACGGAAATGGCGATCTGTCAGGTGGAACAGCACCTGTCGAAAGACCGCGTGCTGGTAGTTTACCTGCCGGATTGCCACGAAAGCGTTGCAGGGATCGTTGCAGGTCGCGTTCGGGAGAGGTTCTATAAGCCATCCATCGTTCTTACCAGAGGAGAAAACGGCTTAAAGGGAAGCGGCAGAAGTATCGAAACCTATAACCTATATGAAGCACTGGTTTCCTGCAGTCATCTGTTTACCCAGTTTGGCGGACACAAGATGGCAGCCGGTCTGTCCCTTCCGGAAGAAAACCTGGAAGCCTTCCGGAAAGAGATCAATGAGCGCTGCACCTTAACGCCGGAGGAGATGACCGAAAAAGTGATCATCGATGTGCCGATGCCCTTATCCTATGTGACCATGGATCTGGTCCGCCAGATGGATCAGCTGGAGCCCTTCGGAAACGGGAATCCCAAACCTGTCTTTGCCCAGCAAAAGCTCCTGGTAAAGGACATCCGGGTGCTGGGGGCAAATCGCAGAGTGGTAAAACTGCAGACCATCTCTCAGGAAGGAAAGTTTTATTCCCTTACCTGGTTCGGAGATGCGGATGCCTTTTTAAAACAGGTGCAGCAGGGGGCAGAGATGTCGGTTCTGTATTATCCCGGCATCAATACCTATCGCGGAGAAGAACATCTGGAATATGTGATCTCGGATTTTAAACTTTCCTAATAGCGATTTTAAACTTTTATCACAGGTTGAACACAATTTGAACACAATTACCCTTTATGATAGGAACCAAGATAGTCGAGAAACTCACTATCTCCCCCCTCATAAGAAGTGGAAAGCCCGGTCGAAAAACCGGGCTTTCTGCGTTTTGGGATACAAGCACCTTTCGTTGAAAACAGGCGCTGTTCGCGGTATGATAGGAATGTCTGAAAAAGGCAATCTACAGCCGTGAGGAATAAAAGATGAAAACTTGTGAACAACTGCTAAGGGGCCTTACCTATGAACTGGTAGCCGGAAGCACAGACAGAGAAGTGACCGAAGTAGTCAATGACTCCCGTAAGGTAACGGAGGGGAGCCTTTTTTTCTGTATTATCGGGGCAAATCGGGACGGCCATGACCTTGCCCGGGAAGCCTATGAGAAGGGGGCCAGATGCTTTATCACTTCCAAAGACATTGATCTGCCGCTTATGCAGGGGGAAGATAAAGCAACGGTGATCCGGGTTGCGGATACCCGCTATGCCATGGCGGTGATCTCTGCCAACTACTATGATAATCCCGGAGATACCTTAAAGGTCATCGGTGTGACCGGTACCAAAGGAAAGACCACTACCGCATTTCTGGTAAAGTCCATTTTAGAGCAGGCAGGTTATAAGGTGGGGCTGATCGGTACCATAGAGACCATTATCGGAGAGGAACATATCCCCTCGGAAAATACCACGCCGGAATCCCTGATCCTGCAGAAGACCTTCCGCAGGATGCTGGATGCGGGGCTTTCGATCTGCGTCATGGAGGTATCCTCTCAGGCCTTAAAGATGCATCGTACTCAGGGCTTTACTTTTGAGATCGGTCTGTTTACCAATATCGAACCGGATCATATCGGACCCAACGAACATGCGGACTTTGAAGAGTATCTGCATTGCAAGGGTCTTCTGTTTAAACAGTGTAAAAAAGGCATCGTCAATATGGATGATCCTCGTGCCATGGATGTGATAGAAGGGCATACCTGCGAGATCGAGACCTACGGTCTTAAGGAAAATGCGGATCTGTGGGCAGACGATATAAAGCTTATCCGGGATAAGGGCTTATTAGGGGTTTCCTTCCACGTAGAAGGCAAGATCTCTTATCCGGTGGAAACCGGAACACCCGGAACCTTCAGTGTATACAATGCTCTGGCAGCCATTGCCATCTGCAGGCATTTTTCCATCAGTCCCGAAGTGGTACAGAAGGCATTAAAGCAGGCACGGGTTAAGGGCCGTATTGAGCCCGTTAAGGTGTCCGATGAGTTTACCTTACTGATCGACTATGCCCATAATGCCATGAGTTTAGAAAGCTTATTAAAGACCCTCAGAGCCTATGAGCCCCATCGGCTGGTGTGCCTCTTTGGCTGCGGCGGCAACCGTTCCAAACTGCGCCGCTATGAAATGGGTGAGATCAGTGGCAGATTAGCGGATCTGACCATCATCACCTCGGACAATCCAAGGGATGAGGATCCCATGGCCATTATTGAAGATATCAAGACCGGTATGGCAAAGACCGGTGGCAAATATGTGGAGATCCCGAATCGTAAGGATGCCATCCGCTACGCCATTCAAAACGGCGAGCCCGGAGATATTGTGATCCTTGCAGGAAAAGGACATGAGGATTATCAGGAGATCAAAGGGGTTAAGTATCCCATGGACGAGCGGGTACTGATCCGGGAGATCCTGGAAGAAGCATAAAGGAAGTTACTTTCGTGTCACATACTTACGCGGACATCATAATCGATATATCCCATGGGGCTGTGGACAGACCCTTTCAGTACAAGGTCCCGGATGACCTTAAGGAGCGCCTCTTTGTGGGGCAGGCGGTAAGGGTGCCCTTCGGGGGCGGTAATACCCACCGGTTAGGGTATATCATCGGTTTTTCCGATACCCCTCAGATCGAGACAGAGAAGATCAAGGAGATCCTTGGCATCGCCGAAAAGGAAGCCACGGTGGAGAGCCATCTGATCCGGCTGGCCTGGTGGATGAAAGAGCATTACGGCTCCACCATGATCAGTGCCATGAAGACGGTGCTGCCGGCGCATAAAAAGAAAAAGCAGCTGGAGCATAAATGGGTAAAACGCCTGGTGGATGCGGAAAACGCAAAAAACTATGCCCAGGCGTTTGCAAGCAAACATCAGGTGGCAAAAGCAAGGCTTATGGAAGCTCTTTCCGAAGAGGAGATCATCCCTCATGAGATCCTGGTCCATAAGCTGAATATTACCGCTCAGACCTTAAAAAGCTTAGAACAGCAGGGCTTTCTTTTAGTATCCTCTGAGAAATATTACCGTAACCCCATCTCTTTTCAGGAGGAAGCTCTTCATAAGCTGACGCTCAGCGATGAGCAAAAAGCTGTTGTGGACGGCATAAGACAGGACAGGGAGAGCGGAAAACGCGGCACCTACCTGATCCATGGCATTACCGGCAGCGGCAAGACGGAAGTCTATATTTCTCTGATCCGGGATGTGATCCAAAGGGGCGGCGCAGCCATCGTCCTGATCCCGGAGATCGCCCTGACCTATCAGACCGTTATGCGCTTTTACCGGCATTTTGGCGACCGGGTATCGGTGCTTAATTCCACCTTGTCCGACGGTGAAAAATATGACCAGTGTGAACGGGCAAAAAAGGGAGAGATCGATGTGATCATCGGTCCCAGGTCCGCCCTGTTTACCCCTTTTCCCAATCTGCAGCTCATCGTCATAGACGAAGAGCACGAGCATACCTACAAAAGTGAAAACGTTCCCAGATATCACGCCAGAGAAACGGCGGAGGAACTGGGAAGGATCACCGGAGCCAGTGTGGTCCTGGGGTCCGCAACGCCTTCTCTGGAAAGCTACTACCGGGCCATGACCGGGGAGTATACCCTGTACCGTCTGACCAGGCGCCTTACGGGAGGAAGCCTTCCTGCGGTGCACACCGTGGACCTTCGGCAGGAATTAAAAGAAGGCAACCGGAGCATCTTCAGCAGAGCCCTTGCAGAGAAGATCGAAGACAGACTTCGTAAGAAAGAACAGATCATGCTGTTTTTAAACCGCCGCGGGTTGGCAGGCTTTGTATCCTGCAGGAGCTGCGGTCTGGTGGTCAAATGCCCCCACTGCGATGTAGCATTGACCCAGCACAGAGGCGGTAAGATGATCTGCCATTATTGCGGCTATGAAATGCCGGAATATACCACCTGTCCGCAGTGCGGCTCCCCTTATATCAAGGGCTGGAAAGCCGGTACTCAGCAGATTGAGGAGGCGGTCCTTAAGCGCTTTCCCGGAGCGAGAGTCCTTCGGATGGATGCGGACACCACATCCACCAAGGACAGCTATGAGAAGATCTTATCAAGCTTTGCCGATCAGGAAGCAGATGTTCTGGTAGGGACCCAGATGATCGTAAAAGGTCATGATTTTCCTAATGTTACGCTGGTGGGGATCCTGGCGGCGGATCTGTCCTTATATGCCAATGACTACCGCAGCAGCGAGAGGACCTTTGAGCTTTTAACCCAGGCCGCCGGAAGAGCGGGCCGGGGGGAAAAAGGCGGAGAAGTGGTGATCCAGACCTATCAGCCGGAGCATTACAGCATCACCTTTGCCGCAGCCCAGGATTATATCGGCTTTTACGAAGAAGAGATCAGTTACCGCAAGCTCCTTTCCTATCCGCCGGTATCCCATATGGTGGCGGTGATCGTAACATCCCGCAGCGAACAGCAGGCACTTACCCTTGTGAAAGCACTTGCGGCGCTGGTAAGAGAAGAGGGAGACGTGCTTTCAAAAAAGGATGGGGGACCTGCGGAAGGATCCTATAAGAACCGGCTGATCGTGATCGGTCCCGGACCTGCCAGTGTATCCCGGATCAAGGATATCTACCGCTTTGTTTTTTATGTAAAGCATCCGAGAGAAGAGGTACTGATCCGGTGTAAGGATCTGTGCGAAGGATATGAAAGCAAAAAAACGACCCATGACTGTCAGGTCTATTTTGACTTTGACCCCATGAGCGGTTATTGATAGAATAAAGAGCGTTTTATTTTTACAAAGGAGAGTTTTGATATGGCACTTCGAAAGATCAGAGAATTAGGAGATGACATCCTGCGGAAAGTCAGCAAGGACGTCCTTGTGATGACCCCTCGTACCGCAACCCTTATTGATGATATGTTTGACACCATGTATGAAGCAAACGGTGTAGGCCTTGCAGCGGTGCAGGTCGGCGTCCTTAAGCGGATCGTGGTGATCGATTGTACCGGAGAAGACCCCATCGTACTGATCAATCCGGAGATCATTCATACGGAAGGCGTACAGACCGGCTATGAAGGATGCCTGAGCGTTCCCGGGAAAAGCGGTATCGTAACCAGAGCAAACCATGTAGTGGTAAGAGCCCTGGACCGTAATATGAAGCCTTTTGAACTGGAAGGAGAAGAACTCCTTGCCAGAGCTATCCTCCATGAGTGCGACCACTTAAACGGTGACCTCTATGTAGACAAGGTAGAAGGCGAACTGGTCAACAACGAAGATCTGGTTCCGGAGCAGGACTCTCCGGAAGAGGACGCAGAGTAAAGGTTAGCAGGTAAACAGAATGAAGATAGTATTTATGGGAACTCCGGAATTTGCAGCGGCGGCTTTGGACGCCCTGATAAAGGCCGGACATGAGATCACTGCGGTGGTGACCCAGCCGGATAAGCCCAGGGGAAGAGGCCGTCAGTTAATGGCACCTCCCGTAAAGGAGCTGGCCCTGGCCCATGGGATCCCTGTACTGCAGCCGGTTAAGATCAAACGGCCCGAGGAGATCGCAAAGCTAAAAAAATACCCCGCAGACGTGTATGTGGTAGCTGCATTCGGACAGATCCTGTCTCAGGAGATCCTGGATATCCCCAGGTATGGATGCCTTAACATTCATGCATCGCTTCTGCCGAAGTATCGCGGCGCTGCACCCATTCAGTGGTGCATCCTGAACGGAGAGAGCATGACCGGTGTGACCATCATGCAGATGGATGCCGGATTGGATACCGGGGATATGCTCACCAAAGCAGAGGTTCCCATCCTGGATACGGATACTGCCGAAAGCCTGGAAGAAAAACTGATGCAGGCGGGAGCTGAGCTGATCGTAAAGACCCTTCCCATGGTGGAAGAAGGATCCATACATCCGGAAAAACAGGGGGAATGCCCCTTTTATGCAAAGCTTCTGGATAAGCAGATGGGACAGGTGGATTTTACCGCTCAGAGTGCAAAAGAAATAAACCTTCTGGTGCGGGGACTGTTCCCCTGGCCTACCGCCTATACCACTTTTAAGGGTAAAACCTTAAAGCTTCTGGAAGCAAAGGTAGTTAGCAGCGATCTTTATGAGCAGTACGGCAAAGGCTTTGTGCCCGGTCAGATCTGCAAAAAGGAAAAAGACAGTCTGTATGTGTGCTGTAAGGAAGGCATCCTGCAGCTTAAAAAAGTGCAGCTGGAAGGCAAAAAAGCTATGCCGGTACTGGATTTTCTCCTGGGGAATCCGGTGGCAGAAGGCGAAATGCTTGGTTAAGGGATAAACATTGAACTTACGGGAACTGATCTTACAGATCTTATTGGAAGAGGAAAAAAGCGGCCAGTTTACCGGCGTGATCCTTACGCAGGTACTGGATAAATACGACTATCTGGATAATACCCGGAAAGGCCGGATCAAGCGGATGGTAAGCGGTGTTACGGAGCGCAGGATCGAACTGGATCATATCATCGATCAGTTTTCCAAAACGCCGGTCAAGAAGATGAAGCCGTTTATCCGTGCCCTGATGCGTATGAGCACCTATGAGATCCTCTTTATGGAATCCGGTCGGGATTTTGCGGTGTGCAATGAAGCGGTCAGTCTTGCCAAAAAGCATAAATTCGGTCAGCTGTCCGGGTTTGTAAACGGCGTGCTGCGATCCATCGTACGGGGAAAAGACGATATCCCCTATCCGGATGAACAAAAAGAACCCATGAAAAGCCTTAGCATCCGATGTTCCATGCCCGAGGAGATCCTTAAGATCTGGATGGATGCCTATGGCTTTGAGAAGACCAGACAGATGGCGTATGCCCAGCTGGGGGTACCTTCTGTGACGTTCCGCATGCGGACCGATCTATCAAAAGCGCAGCAGGAAAGTCTTCTTAGCAGGATGAAGGAAGAGCACCTTCCGGTGAAACAGCATCCTTATCTGCCCTATGCCTATACGGTAACGGGTATCGATAAGGTAACGCTTCTTCCCGGCTTTGCGGAAGGTCTTATTACCATTCAGGATGTATCCAGTATGCTGCCGGCAGAATATGCCGGTATCCGGGAAGGGGATCTGGTCATTGACCTGTGTGCATCCCCCGGCGGAAAGAGTCTGCTTGCTTCCGAAAAATGCGGGGAGACGGGCCATGTAATTTCCAGAGATCTTACCGAGGAAAAACTGGAGCGGATCCGGGAAAATGCAGACCGGATGGGCCGAACCAATATTACCGTGGAAGCCTATGATGCGACAAACCTGGATGAAAGCCTTGTGGGAAAAGCGGATGTGATCCTGGCTGACCTGCCCTGCTCCGGACTGGGAGTCCTTAAGAAAAAGCAGGACATCAAATACCATGTAACAAAGGAAAGCATACAGGAATTATCTGCTCTGCAACGGCAGATCCTGAGGACCTGTGTAGCTTACTTAAAACCCGGCGGGAAGCTTATGTACAGTACCTGTACCGTTACTCCTGCGGAAAACGATGAACAGGCAGATTTCCTGGAAAAAGAGATGCATCTTACGCCCATTTGCTTTGCGGCAGATGCCCATCCCGAAGATAAAGCCCTGGTAAGGCTTCAGATCTTTCCCGGTGATGAAAAGACCGCGGATATGGATGGCTTTTTCCTGGCACTGTTTCAGAAGAATGAATAAATGAGTGAACTGATCGATCTTAAGTCCATGACCCTGGACGAAATGAAAAATCTGCTGGAAGAGTGGGGGGAGAAGCCCTTCCGCGCTGCCCAGCTTTATGACTGGATCCATGTAAAGCTTGCGGCAAGCTTTGAGGAGATGACCAATCTTTCCGCATCATTTCGCGAAAAGCTTTCCGAAACCTGTGAACTGACGGTATTAAAGGCAGAACGCTTTCAGGAGTCCAAGCTGGACGGTACGAAAAAGGCTTTGTTTGCCTTATCCGACCGGAACATGGTAGAAAGTGTCTGGATGAAATACGAACACGGAAACAGTGTGTGTATCTCTTCCCAGGTAGGCTGTGCCATGGGATGCAGGTTCTGTGCATCCACCATCGGCGGAAAAGTCCGCGACCTGACCCCTGCGGAGATGCTGGATCAGATCTATGCCCTGACCCGGATCACCGGGGAGAGAGTCAGCAACGTGGTGGTCATGGGAACCGGCGAACCCATGGATAACTTTGACAATGTGGTGCGGTTTATAAAGCTTCTGACAAACGAGCACGGCCTTCATATCTCCCAGCGGAATATCACGGTATCCACCTGCGGTATCGTTCCCGGGATCTATCAGTTGGCAAAGGAGAAATTCCAGATCACTCTGGCGCTGTCTCTGCATGCGGCAACGGATGAAAAAAGGCGGGAGATCATGCCCATCGCCAACAAGTATTCCATCCGGGAACTGATGGATGCCTGCAGGACCTATTTTGATGAGACCGGCAGACGGATCACCTTTGAGTACTCCCTCATCGCGGGGGTTAACGATACGGCAGAAGATGTCAGGAATCTGGCCCATCTGGCAGGCCCTTTAAACAGCCATATCAACCTGATCCCGGTGAACCCTGTCAGGGAGAGAAGCTTCGTACAGCCGGACCATCACGCGGTCCTTGCATTCAAAAATAAACTTGAAAAATACCATATAAATGTTACTATTAGAAGGGAATTGGGCCGTGATATTGACGGTGCCTGCGGCCAGCTTAGGCGTAGCTATAAGCTGGAGAACGAGTCCTGATCATTTGCGCATTGTAGGATGCCATGGAACCATGTGCATCCTTTTATTTTGTAAAGTCCTTTCAGGAGGATCCATCGGTGTATAAGGTAGCACACATTTCAGATGTGGGTTTACAACGGAATATGAACCAGGATGTGGTATTTGCATCGGATGTTCCCATCGGTAATCTGCCGAACCTGTTTATCGTGGCAGACGGTATGGGAGGCCACAAGGCGGGAGACTATGCCTCACGGTATACGGTGGATACCATCGTGGAGGAGGTTAAGACTTCTCCGGAGCAGAATCCCACCATCATCCTGCGCAAGGCCATTGAGAAGGCCAATGCGGGGATCATCCGCCTTTCCGCCGAGAATCCGGCACTGGAAGGGATGGGCACCACGGTGGTTGCAGCTACCTGCATGGGCAGATACATGAAGGTCGCCAACGTGGGGGACAGCCGTTTGTATGTGGTCAATCGGAAGATCCGGCAGATCACCAGAGACCATTCCTATGTGGAGGAGATGGTAGAGCGGGGCAGCATCGACCGTGCCAGCGCCAGGATCCATCCCCAGAAGAATATCATCACCCGGGCCGTTGGCGGTCTGGAGACCATAGAGGTGGACTTCTTTGATGTGGAGTTAGAGCCGGGGGATCTGGTCCTTCTTTGCTCCGACGGTCTGACCAATATGATCGACGATGAAAAGATCCGTATCCTTATGAATACGGGCAGAGATGTAGTGGAAAAAGCAGAAGAGCTTGTTCGCGCAGCCAATGAGAACGGCGGAAAAGACAATATTTCCGTGATTATTGTTGAGCCGTTTGCTGACGAGGTAGAAGATGATTAAAATCGGTATGCTTTTGGACCGACGGTATGAGATCGTAGAAAAGATCGGAACCGGCGGAATGTCCGATGTATATAAAGCAAAAGATCAAAAATTAAATCGCCTGGTAGCCGTTAAGGTATTAAAGCAGGAGTTTTCGGAAAACGCCAACTTCGTTTCCAAATTCCGTACGGAAGCACAGGCTGCCGCAGGGCTTATGCATCCCAATATCGTCAACGTGTACGATGTCGGCGAAGAAAATGGCATTTATTTCATTGTCATGGAACTGGTGGACGGTATCACCCTTAAGAATTACATTGTAAAAAAGGTGCGTCTGACGGTTAAGGAAGCCATATCCATCGCTATTCAGGTGTGCATGGGTATTGAAGCGGCCCATAACAATCACATCATTCACCGGGATATCAAGCCTCAGAACATCATGATCTCCAAGGAAGGCAAGGTCAAGGTCACCGACTTTGGTATCGCCAAGGCCGCTACCAGCAATACCATCACTTCCAACGTCATGGGCAGCGTGCATTATACTTCTCCGGAACAGGCCAGAGGCGGCTTTTCCGATGAGAAGAGTGATATTTATTCCCTGGGTATCACCATGTTTGAGATGGTGACCGGCAGGGTGCCCTTTAACGGAGATACTACCGTAGCCATTGCCATCAAGCAGATTCAGGAGAAGATGCCTTCTCCCAGAGAATATGCAGAAGATATTCCCATCAGCGTGGAGCAGATCATCTTAAAATGCTGTGAGAAGAGCGCAGATCGCCGTTATCAGAATATGGATCAGCTGATCCATGATCTGAAGCAGTCGCTGATCACCCCGGATGAGAACTTTGTAAAACGTACCGAAGCCGATACGGAAGCAGCTACCCGTATGGCCAACGAAGCGGATATGGAGACGATCCGCAAGGAAACCGGGCATGTAAAAGAAGCAAAGCCCGCAAAGGAAAAGAATAAGTCCTCCATGCGCCTTAAGAAAGACCAGATCGAGGAAGAGGAACTGGACGACTTTGATAAGGGTGCCTTAAGTCCCCGTATGGAGCGTATCGCCACGATCCTTACGGTCGCTGCGGCGATCATCGTTTTATTCATCGTGATCTTTTTAGCCGGTAAGACTTTTGATCTTTTCGGGTCTTCCACATCTTCCCAGAAGGCCGAAGAAACCGGTGCAGCGTCTACGACGGTGCAGATGGTGGATGTAGTCGGCAAGACCTATGAGGAAGCAAAGGAAGCCCTTCAGAAGATCGGTCTGGACTGCATCGTGGAATACGAGGAATCCGAAGCCTATGATATCAACATCGTTATGCGAAGCGGTGTGGAAAAGGGTACCTGGGTACAGGAAGGCACCGTAGTCACATTAACCGTCAGTGCCGGTACCACCGGTGTGGAAGTTCCCGATGTCACCATGGCCAATCTGGAACAGGCTCATTACATTCTGGAAACCGCCGGCTTTATTGTCGAAGAAAAGGAAGGCTATTCCGATGAGGTAGAAGTAGGATCCGTGATCCGGCAGAGCCCCAAGGGCGGCAGCAAAGCACCGGAAGGCTCCACCATTGTCCTTATCGTTTCCCAGGGAAGCGTAGAGACGGAAGTTACCGTGCCGGACCTTACGGGTCTGACCGAAGAGGAAGCCATGGTAACACTGACAGAGCTTGGCCTTTCTCTTGGAAAAGTTACCGAAGTATACGACTCTAACGTAGATCTCATGGGTAAGGTCTGCGCACAGAGCGTCGTTAAGAATACCACCGTTGTGGAAGGAACCAGCATCAATATCTCCATCAGCAAGGGACCGGAGAATGCCACCTATTATTACAGTGCCAACATTCCCGCACCCACTGCGGAAGAGGATCCCGACTACGTAAGCGGGACCACTATCGAGGTCAAGATCGTGGATGATGCAGGTACGGTCCTTCTGGAATCTGCTGTGAAGGAATTCCCCTTCTCTGTTAATTTCAAGGATCTGACCACTCCGCACGGTACCATTACCTTTACCTATGTGGATCAGATCGATTCCGTGACCACCACGGATCCGGTCACCGGAGAGTCCACCACAACCCAGAACCAGACCAAGTCCATGACGATCCATCGGGAAGTGGACTTTACCATGAATCGTTAACAGATGGGAGCTTATGGAAAAAGTTACCGGTAAGATCATGAAGGGCATCGCCGGATTCTATTACGTGGATCTGCAGGATGGCCGTATCGTGGAATGCAAAGCAAGAGGGATCTTTCGTAAAGAGGGGAATAAACCCCTTGTGGGCGATATGGTATCCATTGAGCTTTTGGAGGGCGAAGCCTTAAAGGGGAATATCACCACGATCCTTCCCCGGAAAAATCAGCTGATCCGTCCTGCCAGTGCCAATGTGGATCAGGCCCTGGTGTTCTTTGCAGCCACCAGTCCGGATCCCAATTTTATCCTGTTAGACCGGTTCCTGATCATGATGGAGCAGAAGGATCTGCCCTGTACCATATGCTTTAATAAAACGGATCTGATCGATCTCAAGGCTTTTGAAACGGTTCGTAAAGCCTATGAGGATGCCGGTTATCCGGTCCTCTATACCAGGATGAAAAAAGAAGGGGAAGAGGAGTCCGGTGTAAAGGCGCTGAAGGAATTCCTAAGAGGCAAGACCACCATACTTGCCGGCCCCAGCGGTGTGGGCAAATCCACAACCGTAAACCGCCTCCAGTCCCATGTGCTGATGGAGACCGGAGAACTGAGCGCCAGGATCGAGCGGGGAAAACAGACTACCCGTCACGCACAGCTGATCCCGTTAGAGGATCCCTGTACCTACATCATGGATACCCCCGGCTTTTCCTCTCTGGATCTGTTTAACCTGGAGGAAACAGACCTTAAGGATTATTATCCCGAGTTTCATCCCTATCTGGGGAAGTGCCGCTTTAACGGCTGTGTCCATCATATGGAGCCGGACTGCAGCGTAAAGCAGGCAGTAGAAGCAGGTAAGATCAGCGCCATGCGCTATGAACAGTATCTGACCAATTATCTGGAACTGAAAAATCGAAGGAAATTTTAAGCGGCAGGAGAAATCTCCTGCCGCCTCTTTCTTTTCCGATTTGCATTTTGAATCTGCTTTGAGAAAGCGTCAGTCTTCCCAGATCACTGCCTTGGGATCGCTTCCCTTGCCGAAGGGGCCGGGAACGATATACGCACCACGCTTGTTGCCGAAGTAATCTTCGTTAAAGGTGATGGGGGTTCCGTCGGGATTCTCATAGTATTCTTCGGGCTCAAATGCCTTACCTAAGGTTTCGGTATCGATCTGGTGTACCTTAAAGTCTTTTACCAGGTCAAAGACATTGGTCTTTAAGGTATACTTGCCGTCTTTTTCTACCAGAGTAACGGTGGCTTTCTTCTTGTCCACCAGCTTGTCCTTTTCTTTCTTAAAGGCTTTTGCTCCGCCTAAGTAAGCATTGCCGTTTATCCAAACCGGCAGGTGACCGAAGTGACCGGTTGCCAGTTTGCCCATATCGGGACGTTTCTTATCCAGATCAAAGAGCTTGATCCAGTCTTCGTAAAGGGGATAACCATCCCATACGTGGGTACCGACTTCCAGGTTTGTAGGCTCTCTCTTGGGATCCCAATCCTTCAGGTAATCCTTGGGAACAGGCGTATTCTGTACGAAGATGTTGTTGTAGAAACGATCATCTCCGTGAAGGATGGTCATAAAGCCCAGTACTTCCGTGCGGTGCGCAATGTGATAAGGGGTATAACGGGGCTCTCTCTGGCCGTTGATGATACTGTCCACACCGCTTCCCACCATGGAGAAGGAGCCGCAGATCAGATTGTGGACCATTGCCACGCCTTCGGTTGCGATACGAAGGGAGCAGGGCGAGAGCAGGATGTTGTTATCGATCAGGGTAGGACCGTGGCCTACTTCTACAAAGATATCCTGATCAAAGCGGTCCGGTCTGGGAGTGATGCATGCCGGCGGATTGTTATCATGCAGGAAGTTATGGGTGATACGAGTTCCCTGTGCCTCCCAGTCCGTCCAGATCCCCATGGAGCAGTGGTGGATGTGATTGCGACGGAAGATCACGTCGATGGCGGCATGGAACTTGATACCGGCGATCTCTGCACCGCCAAGCTGCTGCATGTTGTTGATATGGTGGATGTGGTTATCCTCGATAATGGAGAATACACAGCCCATTCTGCCGACGATACCGGTCTGCTCGCAGTGATGGATATGGCAGCGCCGTACGATGTGGGAACCAACGGTTTCCTTGGTCCAGCCGTCATACTGTGCCCGGCATACCGCATCCCTTTCCATCTGGGTAGGGCTCTTTACATGCTTGTAGAAGAAGTAATTGTCGTTGTTTTCCTGAGAATAGTTACCGAAGGAGATACCACAGCACTTGGATCCGGAGATATCGCAGTCTTCGATGATCCAGCCCTTGGACCAGTGCGCACCGATCATGCCGTCCTGATAAGCGGCGGGAGGTGCCCAGGTGGTAGCAGCCTTACAAACGGTAAAGCCGGAGAGGGTAATGTAGCTTATATATTTTTCGCTGGGCAGGAAGCAGTTCCGACGGACGGCGATCTCTACCTTCTGCTTTTTGGGATCCAGATCCTGGAAGTTCACATAGATCACGGTTTCGTTGGTCCTGGTATCCTGCTCGCAGTACCACTTGTAGATGGAAAACTCCGGTTCCCAGCTGCGATCGTAGACTTTACCTTCCAGACATTCCTTAAGGGTCTGGGTCTCGTAGAACATGCGGTCATTGACATAGACAGATCCGGTATGGATATGATTATCCGCAAAATACCAGTCACCCTCTACTTCCTGAATGTAGGGATTATAGGCACCGAAGATGGTGTTGTCCACACGGGTCACATAGGTGGATCCTTTGTATTTTTTCCAGTCGGTGATCATTTCCGCACCGGTGATCACCGCCTTAAGAGGCTCTTCGGAACGGTAAACGATCCGGGCATCCTCCTTACCGGCATGCCGGGGATTCACATATTCCCGATAGATACCGGGAGCAACAATGACTTCGTCTCCGGGAAGTGCGATCTTCGCTGCGTCGTCAATGGCTTTAAAAGGGGATTCCTTTGAGCCGTTTCCGCCTCT
>JAEEGL013660307.1_pt1 | contig 30299 bp, 29 predicted proteins | sample 9134231 | NCBI WGS metagenome assembly JAEEGL01 (sample SAMN16246548, study PRJNA631951) | gut metagenome | biome: gut microbiome; feature: rumen; material: fiber-attached | host: Bos | place: Iran: Karaj | collected 2018-10 | reverse complement strand
AGCCGAAGTACGAGCTGCAGCTCTTCTGGTCCTACCGTGTGTGGGAGATTCAGCGTGAGCAGATCATTGCGAATGTGATCATGTTCCTGCCCGTTGGCTTTTTGGCGGGAGCGGTTTTCGGGTGGGGGAGTGTTCCCCTCAGCCTGGGCTTCTCCGCCATGATCGAGAGCCTCCAGCTGGCGACCTGCAGGGGTCTGTTCGAATTCGACGATATGGTGCACAACACCTTTGGGGCCGCGGTCGGGTTTTTGATCCTGCTGGGGCTGCGGAGCCTCCGGCGGAGAATCCTGCGCTAGTATGAAGGAATCCGGCGCGGGACCGCGCGCCGCAAATATAGCCGATGAGCCATGGCGGCCCGTCGGTTGGTTGCTAATAAAGTATGTATTGCCTGCCAAATCATGAGCGCAGCGCACGGCTGCGACCCGGCAGGCAAGTCAAAGGAGCATCGTCATGGATTTTAGAAACGATCCGAGATTTGCAGGGATCGAACCCTTTGAAAATAAGATATGGCTGGCGTCCCCCACAATGCACGGCGACGAGCAGAAGTGGGTGGATGAAGCGATCCGCACAAATTGGGTGTCCACGGTTGGGGCCAACATCAATGAGGTGGAGCGCATGACGGCGGAGATGATCGGGCGTAAGTATGCCGTTGCCCTCTCGGCGGGAACGGCAGCGCTGCATCTGGCGATCAAGCTCTGCGGTGAAGCGCTCTACGGGCAGCCCAGGATCGGCCACGGCACCCTGGAAGGGCGGAAGGTTTTCGCGTCGGATATGACCTTCGACGCGACGGACAATCCCATCTGCTATGAGGGCGGGGAGCCGGCTTTCATCGACACGGAGCGGGACACCTGGAACATGGATCCGGTGGCTTTGGAGAAAGCTTTCGAGCTATATCCGGATGTGCGGCTCATCGTGGTAGCTCATCTGTACGGTACTCCGGGGAAGATCAACGAGATCAAGGCCATCGCAGACAGGCATGGCGCGCTGATCGTTGAGGACGCAGCGGAATCCTTCTGCGCTACATATAAGGGCATCCAGACCGGCTGCTTTGGCGACGTTGGGATCGTAAGCTGGAACGGCAATAAGCTCATTACCGGGTCCAGCGGCGGGATGCTGCTCACGGACAAGCTGGAATGGGCCAACAAGGCCAGAAAGTGGTCCACCCAAAGCCGCGAGGACGCGTCGTGGTATCAGCATGAAGAACTGGGCTATAACTACCGGATGAGCAATATCATCGCCGGGGTGGTACGCGGCCAGCTGCCCTATGCCGAGGAGCACAGGGCGCAGAAAAAGGCAATCTATGAGCGCTATCAGGAAGGGCTGAAGGATCTCCCGGTTTCCATGAACCCCTTTGATGCGTCAGCCAGCGAGCCGAATTACTGGCTGAGTTGCCTGCTGATCGACGAGGACGCCATGTGCCCCTTTGTCCGCGGGGAGAAGGACGAGCTGTGGCAGACGGAACCCGGCAAGAGTTGCCCGGGAGAGATTCTGGCGGCACTGGCGGCCTTCAACGCGGAAGGCAGGCCTATCTGGAAGCCCATGCATATGCAGCCGATATACCGGACGAATCCGTTTGTCACGGTCGAGGGAAATGGTAGAGGCCGCACAAATGCTTATATAAAGGGCATTGGAGTGGACGTAGGAGCCGATATTTTCCGTCGCGGACTCTGTCTTCCCAGCGATAACAAGATGACGGTGGAGCAACAGGACGTGATTATTGACATCATTCACAGATGCTTTTTGTAATGTTGGTTGGATATGGATGAGGGCTGTAAATAGGGCGATGCTACATCTGCTGGACATGCATTAGGACTGTAGATACGCATCTGCTGGATATGACTGAGGGCGTATATTTACATCTGCTGCATATGCATGAGGTGCGTAGATAAGGAAAACGGCATCGGCTGCATATGAATGAGGTAGTCACATTGAGAGCATGTAATAAAAACCACACGGGGAGGATGAAGCTATCGATTATGTATTTGGCCTTTTAGATATCCCCTGGTGGTATTACGCGGTAGCGGTTCTTCTCTGTGTGGCTGTCTGGAAGATCTGGAAGAAACCGAGTTTGGGGTTATTGATAGGATATGCGTTCCTGCTCCTTGCAGAAACAGTTCTGATTCGGAAACCGTTCACGGGCGAGCATCTTAAGATTGAGCTCTTCTGGTCGTGGAAGCAATGGTCAGTCCAGAAGAATCAAATCCTCACGAATGTGGTCATGTTCATCCCAATTGGAGCACTTGCTGTTTGGCTATGGAAATGGGGAGGGCTTTGGTTTGCTGCTGGCTTGAGCCTGCTGGTTGAAGTCCTGCAGTTGATCACTTCCCGAGGCCTGCTGGAATTCGATGATGTGCTCCATAACATGATCGGGGCTGTAGTCGGCGCGGGAATTGTGATGGTGGTTGGAAAGAAGCTGAAATAGTGGAACATGATTAGCGTAATCGTACCGGTTTATAACGTAGAACTTTACTTAAGAAAGTGCATAGACAGTATTCTGGCTCAGACGTATCGAGACCTGGAAATATTGATTATAGATGATGGGAGTACTGATGGTAGCGGAGCAATCTGTGACGAGTATTCGGAAAAGGACGAGAGGATACGAGTTTCCCACACAGATAATCATGGATTAAGCGCTGCGCGTAATCTCGGACTTGATAACGCCACAGGTGACTGGATCGGGTTTGTGGACTCCGACGACTGGATTGAACTAGATATGTACGAGGTGTTGCTTCGTAAAGCTGAGAAGACTGGAGCAGATGTTGTTGAATGTGGATGTCATGCTGATTATACGACAACATCATACGAACACTCTGCTATACAAAAAACGGTCAGCGGTATAGATGCTGTAGAAGCACTAATCAGAGGCGAAATCAGAACGCAGGTCTGGAACAAGATTTGGAGGAGCAATCTCTTCAGTGAAATCCGTTTCCCGGAGGGTCATTCTTTCGAGGATGTCGCTACAACATATAAGTTAGTTGGGAATGCCACGGTGACAGGGGTGGCAGAAAACGCCTATCACTGGATGCAGAGAATTAGCAGCATATCTCAAAGCCATGATCGGCAGAATCTTATTGACTATTGGCTGGCTCACAAGCGGCGGTATGAGGATTTGAAGGATAGTGTGTGTGAAGAGACGAAAGCGGCACTTCTTCAATTTTGTGCATATGCAATTGCCAGGACTTGGGTTTGGAATCTGAAAAGTGATTGCCCCTCTGAATGCATAAACGAAATGAACGTTTTCACTCGAAACAACTATCCCACCTTTGGTTATGCCGAGTGGCCACTGAGTCTGAAAATGGCAATCTTCTTAGCACGGCGTAAGAATACATCATCATTCTCCATAGCATACATATTAAATCGGCTATATAGAACACTGAAGCCAAAATATTTCGTTTAAAAAGGTTGAGTACATGAAACACAAACCGTATGGCCCGTATGAAAGATTTATAAAACGTCCGCAGGATTTTTTGTGTGCGTTACTGGCGACCATTATTTTATCTCCTGTAATGCTTATTACAGCTATTCTTGTGAGAATAAAACTTGGCAGTCCTGTGCTGTTTACGCAAGATCGTCCGGGACGCAACGGGAAGATATTCAAGCTCTATAAGTTTCGCACTATGACCGATGCGCGGGATGAAAAGGGAGAGCTATTGCCAGATGATCAAAGGTTACCGGGGTTCGGACAAAGGCTAAGAAGTACTTCGCTGGACGAGCTCCCAGAACTGCTGAACATGCTTAAAGGAGATATGGCGGTTGTAGGACCTCGCCCGCTTCTTGTGCGTTATCTGCCCCGTTATAACGAGCACCAAGCAAGAAGACATGAAGTGCGTCCTGGATTTACAGGTCTTGCTCAGGTTCACGGTCGAAATGCCATTTCTTGGGAAGATAAATTTGACTGGGATGTCAAGTATGTAGACCATATTACCTTTCTCGGCGATTGGAAAATTATCTTTGAAACCGTAAAAACAGTCCTCAAACGTGAGGGCATTAATTCTGATACTTCAGCAACAATGGAAGAATTTATGGGTACTGAGGAGAAAGCCTAATGAAAGATTTACTGATTTTTGGTGCCAGCGGCTTTGGCCGTGAGGTTGCGTGGGCAGTTGAAAGACTGAACAAAGTTACTCCCACCTGGAATCTCCTCGGCTTTATGGACGATGCTGATGATATTCAGGGATCTGAGATAAACGGTTACAAAGTGCTCGGCAAGACTGCTGACGTTGGCAATTATCCCGATGCCTATTTTGTAGTAGCTGTTGGCTCATCAAGAACACGAGAGCAGATTGTCACCAACATGAGGACCGTCAATCCGTCCATTAAATTCGGTACAGTTATTGATCCTTCTGTTGAGATGTCCGATCTTGTGACCATAGGCGAAGGCACTATCATCTGTGCGCACACCATTATTACTGTCAATATCGAAATTGGCTCTCATGTAATTATCAATCTCGATTGTACAGTTGGCCATGATGCTGTCCTTCAGGATTTCGTTACTCTTTATCCGTCTGTCAATGTGTCCGGTATTACGAATATCGGTCATGCAGTTGAACTTGGAACAGGGATGCAGATCATTCAAGGCAAGACCGTAGGTGATTACAGCATAGTAGGAGCTGGAGCTGTGGTTGTGAAAGACATCCCAGCAAAATGTACGGCGGTGGGAAGCCCCGCGAAGCCGATAAAGTTCTTTGAATGAGGGCAGCAGTGTGATTATTAAGACAGTAACAGTTATAGGCGTTACCGGTACCATGGGCGCGAACGTTGCAGGTATCTTTGCCTCTTTCGGAGATGCAAAAGTTTACTGTGTTGGGCGCGACATTGAAAAAGTTAAGAAGACGATCCCTCGTATTGTGAAGTCTGTAAAGGCAGACGCAATTGCGAAGAATCTGATTCCTGCTGACTTCTCTATGCTGGAAAAGTGTGTGGCAGAGTCAGATCTTGTTTTTGAGAGTTCTAAAGAAGATATCGGAGTCAAGAAAGAAATTGCTGCGCAGGTTGCCAAAACCCTACAGCCGCATGCTGTTTCCTGTACTGGCTCTTCTGGCCTTTCTATAACAGAAATTGCAAATTGCTATCCGGACGGATTGAAGGAACACTTTTTTGGCGTTCATATGTTCAATCCGCCTTACAGTATGTCGCTCTGCGAACTGACGCCGACAGCTTTTTCTGATAAGACAATGCAGACAGAGTTGAAGGATTACTTAAGCAAGAAGTTGATTCGGACCGTTGTGGAGGTCAAAGATTCTCCCGCTTTCCTCGGCAACCGAATCGGTTTTCAGTTCATCAATGAGGCGCTTCGGTATGCCGAGCGTTTTAAGGATAACGGCGGTATTGACTATATCGATGCAATTCTCGGCTCCTTTACAGGACGTTCCATGGCTCCGTTGACCACCTCGGATTTTGTCGGTCTGGATGTTCATAAAGCCATCGTGGATAACATTTATGAGCATACCCATGACTATGCCCATGAGACTTTTGTTCTGCCTGAGTTCGTTCAGAAGCTGATTGAACAAAAGAAGCTGGGAAGGAAATCCGGTGGCGGACTTTATCAGCGCGTTAAGTATGAGAATGGGCTTGTTCGCCAGACGGTGCTGGATATCAACACCGGACTTTACCGTGATGTGATTCCGTATGTCTTCCCGTTTGCCGACAAGATGAAGAAATACATTGCAGAGGGAGACTACCAGAAAGCCTTTGAACGACTGGTTAACAACCACTCGCTGGAAGCTGAAATCTGCCGTTATTTCCTGCTGGACTATATCGTGTACAGCCTATATGCCACTAAGGAAGTGGGTTACACGATTGAGGCGGCTGATGATGTAATGGCCACAGGATTTAATTGGTGCCCGCCGTTGGCAATGTACCAGGCTTTATCTACAGTTGCCGATGTTCCGACACTCATCAGAGAAAACCTTCCTGATGTCTGTAAGAAAGTCAACATTAATGAGCTTCTCGCAGAAGTGAAGCCTTCAAAGTACGACTACAGACTGTATTTCAAATCTGGGAGGTAAATCAAATGAGCAAAGCTTACATACTCGGCGGCGCTCAGACTGATTTTGAGCGCAACTGGAAAAAAGAAGGCAAGGGCATGGTCGCCATCTTGAAAGAGGTTATGGCAGATGGACTTGCCCGTGCTGGACTGAGTTTTGATGATGTAAAGACGCTTAACGGTGAGAACCGTGTGGCATGCTTCGTCGGAAACTTTATTGCAGAGAAATATGTGGATCAGGGCCATCTTGGTGCATTTCTGACCGAAGTTGCTCCTGCATTCTACGGAGTTCCGAGTGCGAGGTATGAAGCTGCATGTGCTTCTTCCTCAGTCGCTATTGATGCAGCCGCAACGAAAATCCGTGCAGATGAATATGATGTAGCAATCGTTGTAGGCTGGGAGTTGATGAAAACCGTTGACTCTAAGCTGGGCGGGGACTTTCTTGGAAGGGCTGCCTACTACGAAAAGGAAGGCAAGGGCATTGAACTGCCGTTCCCGAAACTATTTGGTCGGCTCGCTGATGAGACGCTGAAGAAGTATCCTGAGCTCGATGAGAAGCGATATATGGACGCGCTGGCGAAGATCTCAGTTATCAACTACAGCAATGCCAAGCGTAATCCTCTCGCTCAGACACGCAAATGGTTCATGAGCTATGACCAGGCATGCACAAGAGGAACGGATACTAATCCGCTGGTCGGTGGAAAGCTAGGTGTCTCCGACTGCTCACAGGTGACTGACGGCGCTGCCGTCGTGGTGCTGTGCTCCGAACGGTTCGTAGCTGAACGTGGATACCAGGATAAGCCAGTAATCAAGGGATACGGCCACAGGACTGCTCCTATGCTCTTTAATAAGAAGATGGAAGATAATGAAGGAAGCGAGTACATCCTTCCCTGGACGAGACAGGCTGTGTTAGATGCTTACAAGAGAGCTGGATTGACAGTAGATGGCATTGATGTGTTCGAGACGCACGACTGTTTCACAAGTTCTGAATATGCGGCCATTAGCGCATTTGGTTTGACGGCACCGGGGCATGAGTATGAAGCAGTGGAAGATGGAACAGTGGAGAGGAAGATAAATCCTTCTGGGGGACTTATTGGTTGTGGCCATCCTGTCGGTGCTTCTGGTGCGAGGATGTTCCTTGATCTGTACAAACAAGTGACTGGAACTGCCGGTGGTTATCAGGTCGAAGACGTCAAGAATGGTATGATGCTAAACATCGGCGGATCGGCAACAACGAACTATGTATTCATAGTTGGGAAAGAATAACAGGGAGAATTAGAAATGAATGTCTTATTCTTAACATTATTAGCTTTTGATTCGATTCAGGAGCGGACACTATATACTGATCTGCTCCGTGAATTCGTTAAGAAAGGGCATCATGTTTATGCAATTTCTCCGGTAGAAAAAAGACAGAATCAAGCGACGCACCTGATTGAGGAAGAGAACGCTACTATTCTTCGTCTGCAGATCGGCAACACGCAGAAAACAAACATTATTGAAAAAGGTATCTCGACTGTAATGATCGAGCCGACCTTCAAGAAGGCAATTAGGGAGTACTTTTCCAACGTGAAGTTCGATCTCGTCCTTTACTCAACACCGCCGATTACATTGGTCTCTGCAGTTGAATACGTGAAAAAAAGAGACGGCGCAAAAACATACCTTCTCCTGAAAGATATCTTCCCGCAGAACGCTGTAGATATTGGAATCATGAGCAAGACGGGAGTAAAAGGACTTCTCTATAAACATTTCCGGAAACAGGAGAAGAAACTGTATCGCATCTCGGATCGGATTGGCTGTATGAGTCAGGCAAATGTTGATTATGTCCTTAAGCATAATCCTGAAGTTGATCCAAAGATCATTGAGGTTTGCCCAAATAGCTTTGATGTCATCGATAAGAGCGTGGATGCCGAGACGAGAAAACAGATTAGGGAGAAGTATGGTATCCCGCTTGATAAGAAAGTCTTCATCTACGGAGGAAATTTGGGCAAACCTCAGGGAGTGCCTTTCCTGATCGAGTGCTTGAGAAAATGTCAAGATATTGAGGACGCATACTTCTTAATTGTTGGTGATGGAACGGAGTATGGTGTTCTTGAGAATTATGTAGAGGACGAAAAACCAGCGAACGTCAAACTGATGAAGCGACTTCCAAAAGAAGACTATGACACCATGGTCGGCGCGTGTGACGTTGGTCTGATTTTCCTCGATCATCGTTTTACTATTCCGAACTTTCCTAGCAGACTGCTTGCTTACATGCAGGCTAAACTGCCGGTGCTTGCTGCGACGGATCCTAATACCGACATCGGAAAAGTGATTGTGGATGGCGGATTCGGCTGGTGGTGTGAGAGTAATAATGCCGAAAAGGTTAAAGTGCTTATTCAAAGTGCTGCAGCCAGTGATAATACAACCGCCAAGTACAATGGTTGGGAATACTTGAAAAAACACTATTCCACTGAGCAAAGCTATGGCATCATCATGAAAGGTTTATTATGAGTAAAGTTGTGTTGTTAGCACCAACCCCTCCTCCGATTGGTGGTATTGCCGCGTGGACGGTCAGAATGATGAATGCCACACTTCCCAATGGTTGGAAGGTTGAAGTTGTTGATGAAAAGATTATTGGGAAGCGTGAGTTCTTTGGTGATAAGACAAAGCATGACATAAAATCAGAGATTAAAAGATGCTTTGGAATCTGGAGTGGGTTAAGGAAAGCATTAAAGGACAAAGAAACCAAAGTTGTGCATGCCTGTATAGCCGCGAATACGATGCCGGTTCTTCGCGAGTATATAAGTGCTTGGATAACTAAGATCAGAGGGCGGAAGTTTGTTATTCATTTCCGTTGTACCGTGCCCAATATTGTCGGTGGCAGACTAAATGTAATCGCATTAAAGATGCTCTGCAATAAAGCGGACTGCGTGATGCTCCTGAATAAGCAGAGCGAGGAATACATAAAGAGGATTACAAAAACCAAAACTGTGGTGATTCCGAACTTTGTCGACGAGGCAGAAGTTGTTGACTCACACGTGATCAACGAAGATATCAGGCGCGTTCTGTACGTTGGCGGTGTGATTGAATCAAAGGGATGTCTCGATATCATTGAAGTTGCTAAGAACTTTCCTGATATTGAGTTTAAGCTGATTGGCAACCCTGAGGAGACTTGTGTTAAGGCGGTAGAGAAGGTGCCTAACGTTATCCTTGCAGGAACCATGCCACACTCCGAGATTATCGAGGAAATGAAACAGGCAGACGTTTTCATGTTCCTCACATTTTTTCCCGGTGAGGGCTTTTCCAATTCTCTAGCTGAGGCGATGGCTTCTGGACTCCCTTGTATTGTAACCGACTGGGCAGCAAACAAAGACATGATCGAAGATAAAGGCGGAGTTGTAGTGCCGGTTCATGGGGTAGAAGAAGCCTGCAAGGGATTAGAACGGATGGCAGATCAAAGCGTAAGAGGACAGCAGAGTGAATTTAATATCGAAAAGATAAAGAGAGAATATGCAGACGATGTTGTTCAAGCGCAGTATGTGAATTGCTATGAATCGCTGCAGTAGAAGAAGGGATTAATTGATGGTGATGGAAAATGAGACTTAGAATTAGGAGTAAAAGATCAGGGCAAAGTTCTGAAAACAGGATGGATCTTGTTTGGAAGTTGCTTTGTTTTGCGGCTTTTACGTCACCATTAAGATGTTACGGATTATTCTCTATAGGAGTATTTACAGGAAGTTTTTTCAAAATTAGTTCGATTGCAATTGTACTGCTTGTCCTTACTAAATCCTTGACGAGAGAGTACAAAATATATAGAGATAAAGTCCTTACTATAGTTTTGCTGATTATAATTGCCGATATTTTTACTGTTGTATATTCAAATCAACAAAATCTAGGCTTATTTCCAACGTATATAGTGGAGCATGTAATCTTACTATTCATGTATATTGCGTTACAAAACCACAGGGGGAGTCATGAAAGCCTAATTAACGCTTATGTTACAGGGGCGATAATTCCTGTTGGTATTGGCTTGTATCAATGGATTAATGTGATTACTGTCGGAAAAGTGCCACCAATGCCTCTACAGAGCCTTGTAGTGGCTACAGGAACAGATAATCTATGGCTTTACGGAAATTACCGAGTGGTTGGTACTCTATTAGACCCCAGTTACTATGGATTATACATGGCGACAGTTCTAATCATCTGTATCGGAGAAATTGCCATAAAGAGAGCCTCAGGAAAAAGAAGGTTATTATTTGTTGCTACAGGCGTTTTATCTTTAATTTGTGTTTTTGTCTCAGGATCAGTAAGTTCAATGATAGCTGCTGTCGCAGGTGTTTTGTTTATCGTCTATAAGTTTAGGCTGAATATGGCAAAGGTGTTTAAGTACCTTATTCAGGCTGTTTTATTTGCAGTCATTGCTGTTGCAATATTGCAAGCATTTAATTACAATCCCATAGAGGTTTTATTCACAAAGCTTAGGATTCAGGCTACATCAACATCTGTTGGAGCACTGTATGGGAGAGCTGATCATTATAAGGAGGCAGTAGAGGATTTTCTATCCAGCCCGATCTGGGGAGTTGGATACGGAAACATTAGACTGTCATCAGGTCATAACTCATATTTAACAATACTTGCACAACACGGGATAGTAGGGTTCTTCTTACATGTTACATTAACTATCATTTATACATTTAAAGTCAATAAACAAAGCATGATTAATGAAGGAGACTCAATTATTGGACGAGCAGTTGTATTTGGCATGATTTTCCTTCTTATGGGCTATGATTGTCTATATAAGATGGATCCAACAATAGTTGTTTTGATTATATGCTTTAATGCAAATGAGTGCTTGAAATGGGCGAGAAAAGACTATGAATATGAAGAAAGCAAGTGACATTAGCAGATTCGGAAGGACCAAACGTAATTTTCTGTGGCAATTAGTGTACCAGATTATTGTTCTAATATTGGGTTTGGTCCTTCCTAGATTCGTAATATCCGTTTATGGATCTGAAGTTAATGGACTGACATCCACTATTAAACGAGTGATAACATTAGTATCGTTGGCGCAATCTGGAATTAGTACTGCTGTAACTTTTTCCTTGTTTAAACCCGTCTATGAGCACGATAATGAAACAATAGCTAGAATACTACATAGCGTAAGAATCACTTTTAGAAGAATCGGATTAATCACGATTGTTACCGGGCTGATGGCATCGATAGCGCTTTCTTTTGTTGAATCAGGGTCAATTCCTCAGGTTTATATTTTCATAGCTTGTTTTCTTATGTGTGCCCATACTGCTTGTGTTCTATGTTTTATTTCTTCTTATAATGTCTTTTTCACAGCGACCCAAGACAAGTATATAATAAGCATCGGATTACTAATTGCAGAAGGCTTGACATACCTACTTGAAATTTGTGTCGCGCTGTTACGATTACATTACGTGCTTCTTTACGTTTGCTGTTTGTTTGGCTTTATTGTGCAGTATGTATTCCTTAGCAAACAATTTGATAAACAATATAAGGAGTTTGCAATAGATCACAAGATTCAATATGAAAAGAAAGGAGCGCCAGTTAAGGGTATTGGTTTTGCTACAGCTAATGAAATTGCTCATTCAGTAGTCGCTGCATCACAGACCGTGATTATATCTGCTGTATGTGGTTTTGCTCCTGCTAGTGTATTTGGAGTCTATTCGATGGTTGTGAGTTCTCTCTCATTAATTTCCAGGGTATTTCTAACCTCGTTTTCTCCAAGTTATGGATCTGTTTTTGCAGAAGGAAATATAGAAAAAACTAATAGAATATTTGGGATTGCGCAGTTCGCTTTTATGAGCATTAGCACTTTTTTGTTTACTGCAGCGACATACCTTTATCTTCCTTTTGTGAAAGTATATACGAGTGGAGTAACTGATATAAATTATGTTAATCCATTACTATCAATGGAATTTGTTATATATGGTCTTATTTATGCATTCCGGATCCCTTACAATGTTACAGTTTCAGTAAGCGGTACGTTTAAGAAATCAGGGATTCAAACATCAATAACTGCTACAATATGCATTGTATTATCATTAATCCTTGCCCATATAGATTATACATATGTCCTTTGGGCTTCTATACTGTTTTATTTAGTTAATACTTTCTACCAACATTTTATGCTCAAAAAAGAGATTTTGGGATTTGATAATAGTTCTTTTTGGAACCATTTGATTGTATCAGCACTTTCTATTGGTACAATGTATATGATATATCAGCTAACAAGCAAATACATTACTGTTTCCTCTTTATCTGCTTGGCTTCTTCTTGCGGTCTTTGTAGTTTTTGTTTCGTTGGCTATTGTTATTCTTCTTATTCTTATCTTTGATAGAAAAAAAGCAGCACAAACATTTATATATTTCAAAAATGTTTATCAAGCGAAATATAAAAGAAGGATGTGATGAATTATGATTGATTCCAAGGAAAAACTAAAGCATTATTATATCGGACCTTGAAGCCAATAAACAGGCTGGAAAAGTAATATAAAGTGAAATTGCTCGCTTACTCATTTATTTGAGGCATATTGAGTTTCACACTAATTGTAATAGGGGGTTAATATCCACCTTATTGAGATATTATTATAGATATAGATACCATCGATTGAGCGTTTATACCGGGATTTCGATTGGAATAAATTGTTTTGGCCCTGGATTAACAATACCGCATTATGGTTCCATCGTTGTGAATAGTAGTGCTCGATTTGGATCAAGAATAGTTCTTCAAAATGGAGTTAATATTTCTGAAAATGCTTCTGGCGGCGATCATATTTATTTCGGCGCGGGATCGAAAGTTATGCGTAATATCAAACTCGGATCTGATTTAATTATCGGTGCTTATGCAGTAGTAACAAAAGATTTCATAGAAGATGACATAGTAATCGCTGGTATTCCCGCAAATAAAATATCAGAACAAGGGTATAAGAATATAAATCAGGATTGATTTAGATCTCGTATAAGGTGAGCTGCATGAAATTTATACACTTTACACTTGGAATATATGACAAAAAGCGTGGAGATATCCCTTACGAAATGTTCGGGAATATGGTTACAATTATTCCAAAACCATGGTCATCTATCAAGAACCATTTACTCAAACGTTTATGCCATGTGCATGTAAAGCCTGAATTTAACGCTAGATTCAACATTCCATTTAAGAATATTTGGTACAAGAGTGTTGTTGAGAAATGGATTGATCTGCATGAGGATACTTGTGTGCTTTTCAATGCACACTATTACAGTCTGTTTGACAAAGGATTTGTTAATTATTTACATAGCCTCAGCAGTAATATTTTTATAGTTATTTATTTATCAGACAGATTTGAATTCTATCAATCGCATTACAAGAATTTCCCATCGAGCGAACAGCTAAAAAAAACCTATGATATGGTTATTACTTATAATGTTTCTGATAGAGATAGGTACGGGTTTATTTTGGAAAGGCCTGCATTTAAATATATAGATAACAATATAGAATTTGAAGAAGAGTTTCAAAGTGATGTATTCTTTGTGGGTAGAGAAAAAGGAAGGCTAAACGAAATAATCAGCATATATGAGCAATGTACTAACGCAGGATTATCATGCTCCTTCTATATAACTGAAGTATCTGAATCGGATATGAAATATCGCAATCATATTCATTACAATAAACCCATATCCTATTCAGAAGTCTTGAGACGTTCTAAGAGCACAAAATGCATTTTAAATCTTGTTCAAGATAGTGGAGCAGGTGTTTCTTTACGTGATTATGAAGCCTTTGGCTATCAAAAATTCTTGCTAACAAATAATTATGCATTATCTAAAACTGAATTATACGATCCAAGTCAGGTTATATGGATTGAGGATCTTCCTAGAAGAGCCTGTGAGATAGCTGAAGGCTATAATGTTCGTCGCCAATTAACCGAAAAGTTTAGCTGGGAAAACTATTACAAATGGATTCAGGATGAATTGAGAGGAGGTACACGTTAAATGAAAGGCATTATCTTAGCAGGCGGAGCAGGAACTCGTCTATATCCGCTTACAATGGTAACATCGAAACAGCTCCTGCCTGTTTACGACAAGCCCATGATATATTATCCGCTGTCAACCCTAATGCTGGCGGGTATAAAAGACATTCTTATCATTAGCACACCAGAAGACACCCCACGCTTCAAGCACCTCCTCGGCGATGGATCTCAATTCGGTGTAAGCCTTTCGTATACAATTCAGCCCAGTCCTGATGGCCTTGCCCAAGCATTCCTCCTCGGTGAAGAATTCATAGGAGACGATGATTGCGCTATGATCCTTGGCGATAACATATTCTATGGCGGAGGCCTCGGTGACAAGCTAAAAAGAGCAGTTGAGAATACAAAAAAAGGTTACGCCACAGTGTTTGGCTACTATGTAAATGATCCAGAGAGATTTGGCATCATGGAGTTGGATGAAGAAGAACATATCATTTCTGTAGAGGAAAAACCGAAGAATCCGAAGTCAAACTACTGTATAACAGGGCTCTACTTCTATCCGGCGGGTGTCAGCCAAAAAGCAAAGAAGGTTGTTCCATCAGCTCGTGGTGAACTTGAGATTACGAGCTTGAACGATATCTATTTGAAAGAAGAAAGACTAAAGGGCGTGATTCTTGGGCGCGGCTTCGCATGGCTGGATACGGGAACAATGGACAGCTTGGTTGAGGCTGCTGACTTTGTGCAGATGATTGAGAAGAGGCAGGGCGTGAAAATCTCTGCTCCAGAGGAAATTGCATACCGTAATGGTTGGATTGATAAAGCGACACTTATGCAGTCAGCTGATAGATATGGAAAGTCGCCATACGGACAGCATCTGAAGAATGTGGCTGACGGTAGATTGAAGTATTAATGAGGGGAGAAAAATGGGCAACTTCACGTTTGTTGAAACAAAGATCAAAGGTGTATATATCATCGATGTCAAGACCTACGGAGATCATCGTGGCTACTTCATGGAAACGTACAAGGAATCGGAGTTTAGGGAGGCGGGCCTTAATTATACCTTTGTTCAGGACAATCAGTCATCTTCACGAAAGGGAGTCCTCCGTGGTCTACATTTTCAGAAGACTTATCCTCAGGCAAAACTGGTGCGTGTGTTGAAGGGTGAGGTGTTCGATGTTGCGGTTGACCTGCGCAAGGATTCTGAAACTTACGGCCAGTGGGTTGGAGTACAACTCTCTGAAGAGAATCATCGGCAGTTCATGATTCCACGCGGGTTTGCACATGGTTTTCTAGTGCTATCTGATAGCGCAGAATTTGCATACAAGTGTGATGAGTTCTACCATCCAGAAGATGAAGGCGGCATTTTGTGGAATGACCCCGACGTAGGCATCGAATGGCCGGATATCGAGAATGTCATTCTTAGTGAAAAAGATAAGAAGAATCAGACTCTAGCAAATTGTGGAATTAGGTTTACGGAGAAGTAGATATGCGGCAAGATGGTGCGATAAAGTCAAGAAACACTTCACTTGATTTACTGAGAACAATTTCAATGCTAATGATTGTTGTATTGCATGTTAACAGTCATGGGGGAGTATTGAATAATATCTCAAATGTCAATACAACAACTGCGAGATTATTTGAATACTTCTGTGTGTGAAGTTAACATATTTGTTCTCATTGGTGGGTTTTTTGGTGGATAGTAAATTCAAACTAAGTAAGGTAATTAAATTGCTTCTACAAGTTTGGTTTTACTCTTGGGTCATAAATATCATTATGGTTTTCACCGGGAACGCCACCTTCTCAGCAAAAGAACTTATTAGTATTGCGTTTCCAATTTCATATAAGGAATATTGGTTTATTACTGCATATCTAATAATATATCTTATGTCCCCGGTGCTGAATAGACTGATCAAATCATTGACATAGCATCAACATAAGTTATTGATAATTCTATTGCTTTTGCTTACTTCAGTTTGGCATGATTTAATTCCGGCATCGGATCCTTTATATATAAACAACGGATATAGTTTCTTTTGGTTTATTGTATTATATTTGATCAGTGCCTATATAAAGAAGTGTGATTATTATATTAAAAAGCCTGCCTGTGTTTATTTTGCTTGTTGTATAGCCATGTTTCTTTCTAGCATGATCCTGCATACTGTAGTTAATGGTTATACTCTTCTTGAGAATTATTTACCCGTAGATCATTTCGGAAAATATTGTTCAGTATTCAATGTCATAAGCGCTGTCTCGTTATTCTGTTTTTTAAGAAGACTAATATAATGCATGGCAATATATTCAGCCGAATCGCTCCATATATTTTCGGTGTTTATCTTGTTCATGATAACATCCATCTTAGGGATTTCATATGGAATAAGATATTTAGACTGTCAATTAACGATAATCTCATCATTCTACATGCAGCGATTGCGGTGATATGTACATTTGTTTTTTGCTTAATTGAAGATTATTTTAGATCCATTTTGTTTTCACTTCTCTTTAGAGAGGGGCTTTGGACTAAGATGGATTATTGGTTTTCCAAGAAAACGAATATACAAAGGATGGAGTGAAAAATGATAACGATAATTGTAACTGGCGGTGCCGGTTTTATCGGAAGTAACTTTATCTTCTACATGCTTGAGGCGCATCCGGACTACAAGATTGTCTGCCTTGACAAGCTGACCTACGCAGGAAATCTGTCCACACTAAAATCTGTGATGGACAAGCCGAACTTCCGGTTTGTCAAGCTGGATATCTGCGATCGTGAGGGTGTCTACAAGCTATTCGAGGAAGAAAAGCCAGATATCGTAGTGAACTTTGCTGCGGAGAGTCATGTGGATCGCTCCATCGAGGATCCGTCTATCTTCCTCCAGACCAACATCATCGGCACAAGTGTGATGATGGATGCTTGCCGGAAGTATGGAATTCAAAGGTATCATCAGGTCAGCACCGATGAGGTCTATGGTGATCTGCCACTGGATCGCCCTGATCTTTTCTTCACGGAGGAGACACCGATTCATACTTCTTCTCCATATAGCAGCTCTAAAGCTGGTGCAGATCTACTGGTACTGGCTTACCATCGCACTTTTGGTTTGCCTGTGTCCATCAGCCGCTGTAGTAATAATTACGGGCCATATCACTTCCCTGAGAAGCTCATCCCGCTAATGATTGCCAATGCGTTAGCTGATAAGCCCTTGCCTGTCTACGGTGAAGGTATCAACGTGCGCGACTGGCTTTATGTGGAAGATCATTGTAAGGCTATCGATCTTATCATTCATAAAGGCAGAGTTGGTGAGGTCTATAACGTTGGCGGCCACAACGAGATGAGAAACATAGATATCGTGAAATTGATCTGCAAAGAGCTCGGAAAATCTGAGAGCCTTATCACTTACGTGACGGATCGTAAAGGCCACGACATGAGATATGCTATCGACCCGACGAAAATCCACAACGAGCTGGGCTGGTTACCGGAAACAAAGTTCCAGGATGGAATTAAGAAAACTATAGCCTGGTATCTGGACAACCGTGACTGGTGGGAAGATATAATCAGCGGCGAATATCAAAACTACTATCAGAAAATGTACGGAAATAGATAAATAATGTAAAGGAGCAATATAACTATGTCTATTCAAGTTTTGAAACCGAAGTTCCATGTGGATGAGTGCCTTGATGCCGTCCGTGAATGCCTTGAAAAAGGTTGGACCGGCATGGGCTTCAAGACTGTCGAGTTTGAGAAGGCGTGGATGGAATATACCGGGCATAAGAACGCTTACTATCTCAATTCCAATACAGTTGGCCTTCATCTTGCTGTCAAGATTCTGAAGATGAACAACGGTTGGCAGGACGGAGATGAGATCATTTCTTCTCCGATTACCTTTGTTTCCACTAACCTTGCCATTGAGTATGAGAATTTGCATCCTGTATTTGCGGATGTGGACGAGTACCTGTGCATTGATCCCGTCGATGTGGAAAAGAAGATTACGGACAAAACCAGGGCTGTCATTTTCGTTGGATATGGCGGGCGTGTCGGGCAGTTGGATAAGGTGATTGAGATCTGCAAGAAGCACAATCTGAAACTGATTCTTGATGCAGCTCATATGTCTGGCACGAAGGTGAATAGTGTATGCCCCGGAACTTGGGATGGCGTAGATGTTGCGGTCTATTCCTATCAGGCTGTTAAAAACCTGGCAACGGGCGACAGTGGCTGTATCTGCTGGGCTGATGACAAATCCGCTGCTCTGACCCGTGAGCTTGCATGGTGCGGTATCAATAAGGATACTTATGCCCGTTCCAACAAAGGAACATATGCGTGGAAATATGATGTTGACCACATAGGCTACAAGTACAACGGAAACGCCATTATGGCAGCCATTGCTTTGACACAGCTTAAGTATCTCGATGAGGAAAATGTCCGTCGCCGTGAGATTGTTGAGATGTACAACGAAGGCTTCAAAGATAATCCGAAGATCAAGGTCATTCCTGCCCCTTATGCGGATGAGTGCGCGTATCACCTCTACGAGCTCGTCGTGCCTGATCGTGAGGATCTGTTGAATAAACTGTCTGACGCTGGCATCAACTGCGGTGTGCATTATAGAGATAACACGGAATACAAAGTGTTTGCCTATGGTGATGGACAGGCACCGAAAGCTCGTGAAATCAGTCAGCACCTTATTACGATGCCGCTGCATATGTGGTTGACCGACGACGATGTTAAGCTGATCATTGAGAAAGTGAACGAGTATGCATAATTAAGTTGATGCTGTTAATGAACTGCATCGGATAGAAGGAGGATGCTATGAGAATCTATTTGCGGCCAGCAACATTAGAAGACGGACCGATGATTGTTAAATGGAGAAACCATCCAAAGATTTCCAGCCATTGCATGAATAAAAAACCTATTACTGTAGAAAGTAATGAAGCTTTTTTCAAGGCGAATGTGGAAACTGGCAGATACAAGCAATTCATTGTAGAACGAATTGATGAAGAATTCGGAGTATCCTCTTATCCGATCGCAACCATCTATCTCAAAGAGATGGATCGTTTAAACAAACGCTGTGAGCTCTGCGTTTTTACAAGTGACGATCAGGAATGGAATACAGAGAGTCAGAGTATAGCCGTGAAGATGCTGCTGGAAAAGGCATTCAACGAATATGGAATGCACAAGGTGTATTCCTATGTGTTCTACAAATTCCTGGACGAGGCAGAGCTTTTGAAGCGTTCTGGCTTTTCTATTGAGGCGGTTTTGAAGAACGAAGCTGTAGATGAGAACGGCAAATTCGAGGATGTAATCCGTTTCAGCATCATAAAAGAATAGTCATTCTAAATCAGTCCTGAAGAAAGGAGGGCAGGTGTTGGATACTGAAAAAGTCGGGAAAGCCATAACATTTCTGCGAAAACGGGCTGGTTATACTCAGAGAGATTTGGCTAAACGTATTGGTATCAGCGACAAAGCAGTATCTAAATGGGAACGCGGTATTAGTCTTCCTGACACTGCCCTCCTTGGAAAATTATCCATTCTTTTAGACACGGATACTGATAGCCTGCTTGCCGGAGATGTAATCCACCACGATAGAAGTTGGGGTGGAATTCTGAGATTGGATGATAACTCATATGGAATTAACGCTGGGACTATGATCTTTGGTAAACCGTTGGTTTACTTTTTGCTCGGCTATTTCTTGCTCGTCGGGATTAAAAACATCAGAATTGTTTGCGATACCAAAAGCAAGGAATTTATTCAAGAAAATCTAGGCACTGGAGAACGGTTTGGAATTCACCTGACTTTCGAAGATGATTTCCTAACTCCAACTAATTACATGGTAGTCATGGGGCGAACCGTATTATATGGGGTTGATCAAACACGTTTTTTCCAACGAGCAATGACTCATCCAGAAAGATTGACAGTACTATCCTTACCGAAAGGGATAAGAACTGATAATAAGAGCCTTTTATTTGATGCGAACAGGAAAATTGTTCACAAAGAGAGCGATAATCAAGTCACAACACAGTATAATTACTATACAATTCCGATCTTCTTTGCTCCTGCTGAATACATCAAATCTGTAGATGACATCACAAGTATATCAATTGAATCGATGCAAAGCATAGCTGAAATATACACCGAAGTGCTTGACCGAGGGTTTATTGAGCTTCCAATCGATACATGGGAAGATGTTGCGGAAGCATCAGCTTTCATCCATACAGTCCAAAAGTCATGTGGTATGGAAGTATATTGTATTGAAGAGATTGCCTGGCGTCGTGGAATGATAACAACTGAGCAGTTTCGCCAATTTGGCGAAGAGAAAAGGGAAAATCCACATGGCAGGTACATTCTGAGCCTTTTAGGCTGATTGAGATGAGGATGAAAAGTAAACCACGCGTCGGTTGGAATTAGGCTGGTTGCGGCCTATAATATATTGGACTGGGCAGCAATGAAGAATGGAGGCCTTTAAGGTGGATTTTCAGGGCAAGAAAATTTTGATATTAGGTGGAGGCAGTGTTCACAACAAGGTCGTGGAAGCTGCTAGGGAGATGGGCGTATATTCAATCGTAGCAGATTACTACGGTGAAGATAAGGCACCGGCCAAAAAACTGGCCGATGAAGCTCTAATGCTCAGCGTGACTGATGTTGACGCTATTGTTGAGTTTTGCAAAAACTATAATGTGGACGGTATTGTTAACTGTTGTAATGATCCGGCGCAGGTTCCCTACCAAAAGGCATGTGAACGGCTTGGGCTTCCAAGCTATGGGACAAAAGAGCAGTTTAGTATTCTTACAAACAAAATAAAATTCAAAAAATACTGTGTTGATCATGGTGTAGATGTAATTCCTGAGTACACAAAAGAAGACATCCTAACGGACAATGTGCAGTATCCTATCTTCATTAAGCCTTCCAATAGTCGTGGATCGAGAGGTCAATCTATCTGCTATAGCAAGGAGGAAGCTCTTGTAGCTGTGAAAACAGCAGAGAGTGAATCTTCGGAAGGTAAGATGATATGTGAACGGTATATGGGAGACTGCCAGGATATTGCAAGCGCGTATTTCGTGGTTGCAGGAGAACCATACTTAGTCAAATTTGGTGATAGACATCTTGGCAAGAAAGAAGATCATCTTGACAGGCAGGTAATCTGTACTCGGCTTCCATCAGTACATGCTCCTGAACTTGAAGAGACATCTATTAATATAGTCAAAAAGATGATCAAGGCTTTAGGAGTTCAGTTTGGACCAGTATTCCTACAGGGTTTTATTGATGGTGATACAGTTCGGTACTATGATCCGGGAATGCGAATGCCTGGTGGGGATTATGATCGGATCTTAAAAAAGGCGACAGGCTTTGACACTGTAAAATCGCTTATTCATTTCGCCCTGACTGGGGATTCTACGTTCGCATACGGCAACCCTCGCGATTGTTATAAGTTAAATGGCGGCATCGGACTATTATTATGTTTTAGTGTCAGGCCAGGGAAAATAGCCGATATCACAGGAATGGACGAATTGGCGAAAAGTCCATATACCGTATATGTTAGACAAAATCTCAACATTGGAGATATTGTTCATTCGACAGGTGATGTGCAACAAAGAGTGGCCGCAGCTGGAATGTATATACCCAATACTACCAATGCTCGTGATTTGATTGATTATGTGTATGACACTATTAGGGTCCTCGATGAAGAGGGCAACAATATGGTTATCTCAAAAGTGTATTGCTAAGTTGTGTATTCTATGGATGAGCATGCTTAGGGCACACTCATTTCATGAAAACAATTATTGAAAAAGGAGGAACACAATATGAGTTCCAAGATCGATTTCATCTACCTAAATGAACAGGACATGATAAAAGCGGGTGTCAAGGATATGCCTGGTTGTGTGAAAGCAATGGAGGATATGTTTACCTTACTCTACAAAGGTGACTACCGCATGGGCGGCGACGATGCAAATGAGCACGGAATTCGTGTTTCATTCCCGAAGACCTCAGATATCGAGGGAATGCCTCTGCATGCGCCTGATTACCGCTTCATGGCTATGCCAGCTTATCTTGGTGGCCGTTTCCACATGTTCGGCATCAAAGACTATGGTTCTCACCATACAAATAAGGATAAGGGGCTGCCCCGCTCTATTCTTATGATGTCTTTGAAGGACATTGATACTGGAGCTCCTCTTGCATATATGTCCGCGAATATCCTTAGTGCCATGCGCACAGCTGCGACTGCTGGCGTGGGAACGAAGTGCTTAACGAAAAGGGATGCTAAAATACTGGGAATCATCGGCCCTGGCGTCATGTCTACATATACTCTTGACGCCATCATGGTGACGGTGCCCACCATCGCAACTCTAAAAGTTAAGGGACGCGGCAAAGCCAGCCTCGATAAGTTTATTGAGCATGCCAAGGCTAAGTATCCCTCCTTAGAGACCGTAGTCGCATGTGACACGATTGAAGATACCTGCCGCGATTCAGACATCATCTACTTCGGCACCACAAATGCTGCAAAGTTTGAAGACAATCCTCGCATCGAACAGGAATGGGTTAAGAAAGGTGCTCTCGTTATCAGCGCATCTGCTCTCCTTATTTCGACTGACTTCCTTTCCGATCCGGGGGTCAAGCTCGTTGCGGATAACTATCTGATGTATGAAGGTTGGGGCGCTGGCCGTGAACTTCCCACTCAGAAGACCGTTTCCACCTTGCTTGGCATGGGGTTCTATGACGCTGTGTGTGAGAACAAGATTAAGCGATCCGATATTGCCGATATGGGTGGAATCCTGCTTGGTGATCAGACTGGACGTGATAATGAAGACCAGATTATTGTTTACGCTGTTGGCGGCATGCCGGTTGAAGATGTCGCTTGGGCTTACGATGTATATATGAATGCTCTTGAAAAGGGCATCGGAACAAAACTGAATCTATGGGATGAACCTGAATTAATGAAATAAAATAGGTCTCTCATGGCATAACATAGCAAGGCCGTCAGGTTGAGACCCGAATACTACTGGCGGCCTTGTTTTATAGAAAGGGAGATCACTATGTCTGAAAAGAACAGATTCAAAAAGGTCATGTCCACCACTGACATACTAGTTGTTGCTTTCGGTGCAATGATCGGATGGGGTTGGGTGGTTTCATCTGGAAGATGGATACAGAACGCAGGTGTTGTTGGAACTGTCATTGGTTTCATTATCGGCGGTATCATGATATACTTCGTTGGAATGACCTATGCGGAACTGACGCCAGCCATGCCGAAGGTTGGTGGTGAGCACGTATTCAGCTATAAGGCGTTTGGTCCAACTGGCTCCTTTATCTGCACATGGGCTCTGATCCTCAGCTATATCGGAGTTGTGTGCTTCGAGGCAGTTTCGCTTCCGACGATTATTTCATACATCTTCCCGTCATTTAATCAGGTCTACCTCTATTCTGTTGCTGGATCAGACGTGTATCTTACCGGTGTGCTATTGGCGTCCCTGTGTACGATAGGAATCATTATAATCAACATTCTCGGCATTAAAGCAGCATCAATCTTTCAGACGATCTTGACGGTAACGATTGCTACTGTTGGTGTGATTTTGGTTATTGCATCAGCGATCAATGGAGAATCCTCGAATCTCAACGGACAGGTTATTATCGGAGAAGGCATCGGCTCTATAAAGAACATCCTTGCTGTCGCAGTGGTTGCACCGTTCTTCTTGTTCGGATTTGATGTCATTCCGCAAGTTGCCGAGGAGATCAACATTCCGCTTAAGAAGATATCAAAGGTTTTATTGCTCTCCATCATCTGCGCAGTCACGTTCTATGGACTTGTCGTTTTCGCTGTCGGTTATGCAATGAACTCAGCTGATATTGCAGAAGCTATGAAAGGATCAGGCTTGGTAACAGCATCTGCTATGGAAAAGGTTTTCAACAGCACAGTGATGGCGAAAGTGCTGATTGTCGGCGGTCTCTGTGGCGTTGTCACCAGTTGGAATTCGTTCTTGATCGGCGGTAGTAGAGCAATCTTCTCCATGGCGGAATCAAGGATGATTCCTGGCAGATTCTCGATTCTGAACAAAAAGCATAAGACTCCGGTTAATGCGCTTCTACTCATCGGGTTTTTATCTCTGGTAGCGCCTTTCTTCGGACGGACAATGCTCGTGTGGATCTCTGATGCGGCGAGCTTTGCATGTTGCCTGGCTTATTGTATGGTATCGATGTCCTTTGTAATTCTCCGGAAGAAAGAGCCAGATTTGCCAAGACCATATAAGGTGAAGAACTATAGATTTGTCGGCATTACTGCTTCGATCCTATCGGGCATGATGGTTGTACTATATCTGATCCCAGGCTCCGGATGCTCGATGACGGTGGAGGAGTGGATCATTGTTGGAGGTTGGGCGATTCTCGGCTTGGTATTCTATATCATTTGTAAGAGGCATTATGGCGAGAAATTTGGACAAATGATAGTCTAACATAGTTGGGGAAAAAGGAATATTTATATAGTTCATTGCTCCCAGGGCGACCGGAACCCTGGGGTATAACAAATAAAGATAAGGTCTGTAAGGCCTCGTAAGAATCGAGGATAAACAAAATTGAAGTATTCTGAACAGACATTACAATCCTGGACAGCTCCGCTTTCTCCCACAGAGGAGCAACGTGCAGAGAACACCATCAAAATGATTCGTTCTGCAATAGATGGCAGTGACGAATTGAAAACTATGGATATTGAGGTGTTCACACAGGGCTCTTTTGCAAACAATACCAATGTGCGTACCGAAAGCGACGTGGACGTCTGTGTAATGCTGAAGGACACTTTTCATGAAGAGTTCCCGGATGGAAAGACAAGAGAAGACTATGGATTTGTTGCCTCTGATCTGACTTTTTATGAATACCGCGATATGGTCAAAAGAGCTCTCCAAAGAAAGTTCAAAGCAGAGTATGTCGAAGATGGCAACAAGTCTTTGAAAATTCATGAAAATACATATCATGTAGATGCTGACGTAGTTCCTGCATTTCAGCTTAGGAATTACTATTACTGGGGAAGTACAGATCCAAATAGATACATCGAAGGAACGTGGTTTGTATCTAAGAGTGGACAAAAAGTCTCTAACTATCCCAAGCGGCATAAACAGAATGGCATAAACAAGAATAACAACACGAATTATAAATACAAGAAGCTTGTCCGTATTATGAAGCATATCAAAAACAACATGGTTGACGATGGAAAGACGGACGGCGATAAAATTACTTCTTTTCTTGTTGAGTGCCTCGTATACAAAGTGCCTGATTCAACGATAACGGGATACTCGACCTGGACGGAGACGGTAAAACAAGCAATCATATTTCTGTATAACGCCATAAACGATGGAAAACATACTGACTGGTGTGAGGTCAGTGATATGCTCTATCTTTTCAAAGGGCGTAAATGGACAGATCAGGATGCAAAACAATGGCTGTATGATGCTTGGAATTATCTGGGGTATGGCCAATGAAGGAATCATATAAAAAGTTTATGGCCTACAGTATATGGGTCGCAATCGTCTTATTTGGTATTCGTTGCTTTATTGCCAAGACAGATATTAGTGATTGCCTGAAAGGTAGCTCTTGGGGTGCGCTTGGCTATAATGTGTTTGGGTATGCGGGCGAAGCTATAGGTGTTACTACTGTACTGATGACCTTATTCAACACAGTGATCTGGAAATGGAAGTGGGTCAGTAAGATAGTGGATATGCCGGTTCTGGCAAAGAAATACACCGGCACATTTATTTCAGACTGGCAAGGCGAGAACAAACAGTACGACGGTAGCTTGGATATTAAACAGAGTTTTCTTAATGTCTCTATTGTTTTCAAGACTGGTGAGAGCAGAAGCTTTTCCATTCTGTCTTCAATAGAGACAGAAGGCGACAGAAAGAAAATTGTGTACATCTATCAGAATGAACCAAGAGCGGAATTGGCTGATAGAAGTGCAATTCATAAAGGAACGGCAGAACTTTGGATTGAAGAATCAGGAGAGCTTGTCGGAAATTATTACACGGGTCGTAAAACAAGAGGTTCGATGAATTTCAAGCCGGGCACGACATAACTCCAGCTCCAAAGCTGGATCATAAATCAATAGAGCTGGAGGAAAACAATGAACAATATTACAGAAGCTTTCAAAGGAAAGACGTTAGTCATAACAGGTGGAACAGGCAGTTTCGCGTTGAACTGAATGAACACATATATACCACAATATCTGCGAGCTGGTTATGCAAGCAAACTCAAGATGTATGCATAGCCACTCGCGCTTGTTCTTCTGTTTTTTGCGTTCCTCTAAAATGGTGAGATCTTGGATGATGGGTGAGGCGGTGTGATTTTTGAAGAATATGCCAGGGACTGGCTGGAGAGACAGATATTTAGTAAAGCTATAAGAAAGACGACCCGTCAGTCTCTTGATTACATATGTAAGGGAATAGGAAAGAAAGATATTCCAGAAATAACGGACACTGATGTGGATCGGATTTTCACAAATGAGCAGTTGTTCCGCAGGCAGATTGATTTCCTGGAGCGAACCTTCCGTGTGCTGGATAACATTTTTACGGAGATACGGGAGAGAGGAATCACAACCAATGACCCTGTGCTCCATATCCTAAGACCATGGAGATGTTCCGGAATCCGGAAAAGTTTGACTTATACGAGAGAAAGAAAAGCAGAAGCGTAAACAGCTATTTTGATGAATTGTATTTTGGAACGCAGGAGGAATAAAACAACATGCAAATCACAGAAGCTTTCAAGGGAAAGACATTAGTTATAACTGGTGGGACAGGCTCGTTTGGCTCAACTGTACTTAAACATTTTCTTACGACTGACATCGATGAGATTCGTATTATCAGCCGTGACGAGAAGAAACAAGATTGGATGAGACACACTCTCCAGGCCCAGTACCCGGACTATGCGGGAAAGGTGCAGTTCTATGTGGGTGACGTCCGAAACCTTGATTCCGTGCGCGACGTCATGTACGGGGCGGATTATGTGTTCCATGCCGCTGCCTTGAAAGAAGTTCCCTCCTGTGAGTTCTTCCCTATGGAGGCTGTGAGAACGAATATCATCGGCACCGACAACGTGATCTCTGCGGCGGTTGAAGCGAAGGTTCAGAGGGTCGTATTCCTCAGTACCGACAAGGCTGCCTACCCGATCAACACGATGGGCATGACAAAGGCTGTGGGTGAAAAGGTCGTCCAGGCCAGAGCACAGAAAGCCTTCGAGCGTGGCGGCACAGTGCTGGCATGCACGAGATACGGTAACGTCATGTGTTCCCGTGGATCTGTCATTCCTCTCTTTATTGATCAGATCAAGCGCAAGGCCCCGATCACCATCACGGATCCGAACATGACCCGGTTCCTGATGAATCTTGATGAAGCGGTTGACCTTGTGGCTTTTGCTTTTGAGCATGCGGAACCCGGCGATCTGTTCGTGCAGAAGGCGGATGCGAGTACGATTGGCGATCTTGCCGACGGCGTTATGAAGGTGTTCGGACAGACAGAGAAAAAGATCATCGGCAGCCGCCATGGAGAGAAGCTTTACGAAACGCTCGTCACACGGGAAGAGATGCTCCGCTCTGTGGATATGGGCCATTACTATCGCATCGCTCCCGATGCAAGAGGGCTGAATTACGACAAGTTCTATGTCGAGGGCACGGTACATACGGAAGGTGACGAGGCGTATACCTCTCATAACACCAACCGGCTTGATGTCGACGGCGTGGTGGAGAAGATCATGGGCACGGACTATGTGAAAGAAGAACTGGAAGGCCGCCCGCATGCTGTCGAGGCATAAGGAGTAAGCAATGGTAGAGCATAACTTCAAATGGAAGAATGACGGCAGGCTCAAGATTATGATCGGCTGCGGTACACGCCCGGAGATCATTCGCTTGGCGGCCGTGATGAAGCGTTGTCGCGAGTATTTTGACACCTGTATCGTCTACTACAACCAAAACTGGGATCCGAATCTGAGTACCGTATTCTGGCAGGATTTCGAGCTGACAAACACCTTTGGAGAGTTCGGCCCGGATATCTTGGCGCCCGTCGTGGGTGAAAACCTCGGCGTCACCTGCGGGAACATTCTCGGAAGGTCCTATGAACTATTGTCCGAGCTTCGGCCGGACGGATATTTGGTCCTGGGCGATACGAACAGCTGCCTGTCTGCAATCTCCGCGAAGCGCTTGCATATCCCTCTGTTCCACATGGAAGCGGGAAATCGCTGCAAGGACGAGTGCCTGCCGGAGGAGACGAATCGCAGGATCGTGGATGTGATCTCCGATGTGAATCTCTGCTATTCGGAATTTGCGCGGAAGTACTTGGCAGACACAGGCCTTCCGAAGGAACGCACCTATATGACCGGCTCTCCCATGGCGGAAGTGCTGCGCATGAACCTCGCGAAAATCGAGGCGTCCGACGTGCTTGAGCGGCTTGAACTTGAGCCAAACAAATACATATTGCTCTCTGCCCATCGTGAGGAGAACATTGACACTGAGAAGAATTTCACAAGCCTTTTCACCGCGATCAACGCGCTTGCGGAAAAGTATGATATGCCGATTCTCTACTCCTGCCATCCCAGGAGCAAAAAGAGATTGGAGGCGACTGGATTCAAGCTGGACCCGCGCGTGAGAGTTAACGAGCCCCTTGGATTCAACGACTATAATAAGCTGCAGATGAACGCGCTTGCCATCGTGTCCGACTCTGGCACACTGCCAGAGGAGAGCAGCTTCTACCTTTCTATCGGACATCCGATCGCTGCCGTTTGTATCAGGACAAGCACCGAGCGTCCGGAAGCACTGGAAGCCGGGGATTTCATACTCGCGGGGATCACGACGAACGAGCTGCTGAATGCGACCTCCATGGCGATCGAAATGAAACAGAAGGGCGTTCTCGGAAAGCCGTGCCCGGATTATGTGGACGAAACGGTTTCTATGAAGGTGGTCCGTATTATTCAGGGATATGTCGGCGTAGTCAATAAGATGGTGTGGAGAAAAGACATATGAACATACTCGTTACCGGCGCGGCTGGGTTTGTTGGCCGCAACCTGGTTGAAAACCTGAAGAATATCCGTGACGGCAAGAACAGGACAAGACCTGCGATTCAGATCGAAGAAATTTACGAATATGACATTGCGAACACCCCAGCAGAGCTGGACCGGTTTTGCGCGGACTGTGACTTTGTATTCAATCTTGCCGGCGTGAACCGCCCGAAGGATCCCAAGGAGTTCAAAGAAGGAAACTTCGGCTTTGCAAGTACCCTTCTGAACACGCTGAAAAAGCATGGGAACAAAGCGCCGGTCATGCTGTCCAGTTCCCTGCAAGCCACCCTTGCCGGACGCTTCGGGACTTCGGAGTATGGCCTTTCCAAGCGCGACGGGGAAGAGCTGTTCTTCCGTTATGCGGAGGAAACAGGGGCCACGGTGTATGTCTATCGCTTCCCGAACCTTGCCGGGAAGTGGGTGCGCCCGAACTACAATTCTGCCGTGGGCACCTTCTGCAACAACATTGCCAACGATCTGCCGATCACGGTCAATGATCCTTCGGTGGAACTGGAACTGCTGTTCATCGACGATTTGATCGAGGAAATGTATGATGCCCTAGAGGGCAGGCCGCATCGTGCCGAATACCCTAAGACAGGTGAGATTGTGGATGGCATTTCCTATGATGGATTGACGCCAAAACCCTGCGAAAACGGACGCTATTGCTATGCGCCCGTGACACATAAGGCAACGCTGGGACGGATCGTAGAGCTGCTGCATTCTTTCCGTGATCAGCCGCAGAACCTGATAATGCCTGCGATTCCGGAGGGGAGTTTTGAGAAGAAGCTTTACTCCATGTATCTGTCCTATCTTCCGAAAGAGAAGGTCGCATTTGACCTGAAGATGAATTGCGATGACCGCGGCAGCTTTACGGAATTGCTCAAGACGGCGGATCATGGGCAGTTCAGCGTGAACATCTCCAAACCGGGGATAACGAAGGGCCAACACTGGCACAACTCAAAGTGGGAATTCTTCATTGTGGTGGCCGGTCATGGCCTGATCCAGGAGCGGAAGATCGGCACGGATGAAGTGATCGAGTTCGAAGTCTCCGGAGAACGGATTCAGGCGGTCCATATGCTGCCCGGATATACGCACAACATCATCAATCTGTCTGAGACTGAGAACCTGGTAACGGTGATGTGGGCAAACGAGATCTTCGACCCGAATCATCCGGATACATTCTTTGAACCTGTATAAGGAAGATCACCCCCTATGCAATGTGAAGAACACTTTACAACCATCTACAATTCACCCCCGGACGACGTGAGCTTTTCCCCCTATCGCATCTGCCCCATCGGGGCACACAGCGACCACAACCTGGGGAAGATCACGGGCTTTGCCATCGACAAGGGCGT